>Ga0316204_10000147_pt1 | contig 294355 bp, 262 predicted proteins | sample 6monrhotite_MG_2_FD_205661 | JGI IMG/M metagenome (GOLD analysis project Ga0316204, IMG submission 205661) | Microbial mat bacterial communities from mineral coupon in-situ incubated in ocean water Damariscotta River, Maine, United States -... | ecosystem: Environmental > Aquatic > Marine >... | reverse complement strand
CTTTCGCGCTATTGGCACTGCTGTAACCAGAACATGACCAACTATAGCTATTACATGCTCGTAGTCGATATTCGTAGTTTGTGCCATCGACTCGACCGGTGCGAGTTAAAGATGTCGTGGTGTTATTGGAAGCAACCGTTGACCAAGTACCAGCAGCAACTCGTTCCTGCACCTGATAAAAACTAACTGTTCCAGATGGCTTGCTCCAATTCACCGTGATACTGGTTGAGGTCGAGTTTACGTCGGATGGTTTTGCAGGTGCAGATGGCTTAAGCTCAACCCGAACGGTATTTTGTGAACTGTAAGCTGAGCACGACCAAGAGTATTGGTTACAGGCTCTGACTCGGTAATAGTAAGTCGTGTTGTTAGATTTTCCACTGCGAGGCAATGTGGTTCCCGATTGACCGCTAGAGACCGTTATCCAACTACCTGAACCCACTTTTTCTTGAATATCATAATAAGTCACAGTCCCCGAAGGTTTACTCCAACTCACCGTATATGAAGAGCTAGTCGAATCAATATTGGAAGGTTTTGCGGGAGTCGATGGTTTGTTTCTGACATTGGTTGAGCTACTAACTCGATAAGAAGAGCACTTCTCGGTAGCGGTACTTAAATCCAGGTTACAAGCTTTAATTCTAAATTTATAGCTGCCATCTCCAAGTCCGCTGATACTATGGCTAGTAGTGGTGCGAGCTGGAGAACTAACATGTGTGTAAGCTCCACTGTTTTTAGATTGTTCAAGTTCATAATAACCTGGATGTTCGAGACCTGTTGAAGCGCCCCAGGTTATTGAAAACGCGCCGTTGTTATCTGTCGAAGGCACTCCCATCGTTCCGGGAGTTCCAGGGGTATAAACTGTAGAACCGCCACACGCCGCTGTGAGCTCAGGATTTTTTGCGAGAGATTCAGTACTTATCTGCTTGTTTTCAGACAACTCTTTCGAATTACCATCCATAGAGTGCGCTAATGGTGATGGACAACCTATAGCTTGAACAGACAAACTGTTGAGGCTTAATGCCGCTAGAAAAATAGTAAAACTAGTTAGTCTAGCAAAACCGACTGACCAAGCCGTTCTTATCCTTTGAGAACGACTTAGCAGCCATAATATAGATAGCAGTAGAGAATTAAACGCGTGATACATTTCAATGTCCTTAAACCAAAACTTATTTGCCGGTGATTATTAAGCAAACTGGACACCAGCATTGAAACTATCCTGACATTGACAAGTAAAATTCAGACATTACTAAGAAAAACAAGCGCTTATGAAAACAAAAACGTTATAGAGCTATATTAATCTGTTGGCTTAGACTTTATGAAAAATTACCAACGGACTGAAGCAGGCTTATATTCGATTTGCGAGAGCATTGCATTACAATGTATTATCTCATCGGCGAATAATAATCGCCTTGTTCATTGGGAGCGACTGGAGATTTAAACTTGTAACAACAGCTCTCTTATCACAAAATAAAATGGAAGTTCTAAAAATGAAACTAAAAATATTCTTGGGGGTGGCAACTGTTATTTGTTTGTTGTTGTCTAATCAAACCACGATAGCAATGCCTGGAGGAGGCCCGAGCTCAACAGTTAAAATGTGTTTGTACGACCATTACAACGGTGAATCAGGCGTAAACCACAGATACAAAATGCAACTAATCTTTCAAGGTAACTGCCCTATTATAGATCCTCCTGAGGATTCAAATGGCACCAAGCATCAATTGAGTGAAAACTACACTACTACAAAATATTCGGATCGAACAGTTTATCATTTAAAGGATACTCATGATTGCCAAGTGGATATAACTGAAGTTGACAATCCTTAGTTAAAAGTACCTAGGCTTATTAGTTAGTACAATACGATGTTTACAAGAGCAATTTTTTCAATATTGTTTTTAAGCCTAGTTTCAAATGTAGTTTTTGCCGAAGCTAACCCAAAATTCCAGCATCTAAATGTTGAAGACGGATTACCTAGTCGAACTATTTGGACTATTTCAATAGATAAAAAGAATATCGTTTGGCTGGGTACTAGCAATGGTCTAGTAAAATACGATGGTTCCGAAATACAAACATATAGGAATTCGCAAGATCCTACGGGTACAAATGATGTAAATCTAGTACGCTCCATTCACATAGATTCTAATAGTGAAGTCCTAGTAGGAACATTGAACGGATTAGCAAAAGTCGATCTAGTTTCAAATACTCTTCGCAGTGTAAACATTACTCAAAGTTTGGAATATTTTTCAGTTTATTTTATTCATCAGTCTTCGGACAAACACTATTGGCTTGGAACAAACAAGGGATTAGTGCATCTTTCGGAAAATCTAAGATTTATATCAACTACAAAATTATCATCAGACCAAAAGGAAGCCAATAGTAATAGAGTTAACTCTATTCTAGAGTTTGACGACTATTTACTACTTGGTACAAATTCAGGCCTTCTAAAATATGACTTCAAAGATGAAAACATTGTTAGTCAATTTGAATCCACGAGAAAGAATTTGCTTATACAATCTCTATTTAGACAGAGAAATGGTCAGGTATGGGCTGGTACTAACGAGGGTCTTTATAAAGTAAATTTAAGCAATAGTGAGATAGAAAATACGCATGGTGATTTAATTAAAGATTTTGTATACGACATCGTTGAGACTACTAATGACCTATGGGTTGCGACGCGTAATCAAGGTCTATTTAGAATTAATATTAGTAACTCAATGATTAATAACTATTCCTACTCAAAAGACGATATATTCTCTGTTTCAGATTACGATACCTATTCTTTGGCATTAGATGCCACTGGTGGTATTTGGGTAGGCACTTTTAACGCTGGTTTAAATTTTCTTAACTTAAACTCTCTTCGCTTTGAGAGGCTATTCGATGGGGAAAATAGTTTAAGCTGCCTAATTTCGCCAGTAGTCTACTCTATTCTAGAAGACAATGAGAATCGCTTATGGCTGGGAACTCAACAAGGATTAGCTCGAATAGACTTTAATAAGCAAGAATGCATACTGGTAGATAGTTCGCAAAACAAGACTGGCGGACTCCTATACTCTGAAATACGTTCTATAGTAGAGCATCCATCGGATAAAAATTTCTTAATCGTTAATACAAGGCTTGGGAATCAGCTAATTAATACAGATACTTTCGATATAGAATTGTTAGACAAAGCGTATCCAATGACACATATTTACAGTAGTCGGCTAGATACTAAGGGAAACTACTATTTAATCACCAGCTCTGGGATTTATATTAAAGATAAGGAGCATGATGCATTCTCATTGATTCCTTTTACAAACAGCGAAGATTCCAATACCAAGACATACTCTCTCGAACATACGAGTACCGGTGTCGCATTTGTTGGAACAGAAAAAGGTCTCTATTTTATCAATAGAAAGAAAAGTCTAGAAAAAGTTGTTTGGAACGACGAACTAGGAGTGGATAAATCAATTAGAGCTATGCACATAGATTCAAAAAATCGTATATGGTTAGGAGTCGACAACTATGCATTGTTAGTTTACACCACCAGTGGTTCGCTAATTAGAAGTTTTGAGGATTTATCTTTACTACCAGCATTAGAGGGCTTTTCCTCAATACAAGAGGACCATCTTGGTTCAGTGTGGATATCTAGTGTAAATGGTTTAAGTAAAATAGAAATAGAGAAAGGAAAAATAGCTAATTTTCACTCTGAAGATGGCTTGCAAGGCAAGAGTTTTGTTCACGGTTCTAAATATAAATCCAACTTCAATGAATTGTATTTTGGTAGTAGAAAAGGACTGACAAAATTTCAACCTGAGAAAATAACAGAAAACAGAGTTCCACCAATTGTGAGACTTACCAAATTTCTATATTTCAATGAAGTTCTAAACTACGGCAAAACGAAAAGCGGATTTTCTCTTACGGAACCCATTTCAAATTTGAATGAGCTAATTCTCACGCATAATGATTATGTTTTTGGTTTCGAATTTTCCGCTCAACATTACGCCGATACCAAACGAAATGTGTATGCCTATATGTTAGAAAACTGGGATGATGACTGGATTCATACCAATGCAAAATACAGAAGAGCAAACTACAGTAATATACCTCCGGGAAACTACATTTTCAAAGTCAAAGCTTCGAATAGTCACGGCGTGTGGAATGAAACACCTAGAACCATAAGAATTCATATTAAACCAGCTCCTTGGGCATCTCCAACGGCCTATGTAGTTTATTTCATTGCTTTTGTTTTGGCTGTCTTCAGCTTTATCAAATATCGCACTCGTTCTTTGGAAAAACGTGCTACAGAGTTAGAAAACACTGTATCCAAAAGAACTAATGAACTAGCTACAGAAAAAGAAAAGGTTGAGCAGCTACTTTCCAGAAAGAATGAAGAGTTTGCTAACGTCTCGCATGAATTTCGAACCCCACTGACATTAATAATTGGGCCGATAAAACAACTGCTTTCCTGGGATCCCGAAGACAAATATAAGCAAAAACTCAATATTGTCCAACGTAATTCTCTTAGACTACTACGCATGGTGGACCAACTGCTTAATCTAGAAACATTTAGAGTCAAAGCGATTACCCAAAAGTCACCTCAAGCCATTAGTAAAACTATACAGTTAATTTCGGAAGCGTTTTCCGACTTAGCAACAGAGAAGAACATAACTTTTGTTATTAACAAAATCGATCCTGTTTGTTTTGATTTTACGCCTGACGCAATTGAAAAAATAATACTTAACATATTATCTAATGCCATTAAATACACCAAGCTTGATGGCAATATTACTGTACAAGCAACCCGAGAAGGCGATAGCCAATACGTAATTCAAGTAACCGATACTGGTATTGGTATCGCGAAAGATAAACTTTCCAAAGTTTTTGAGCGATTTAACCGAGTAATGGACGAAAATAGCGAACAAGTAACGGGGTCCGGAATTGGGTTAGCGCTGGTTAAAAGTTTGGTCGAGTCTCACGACGGTTCGGTTGAACTAAAGAGCGAACTAGGAAAAGGTACTACTATTACTGTAACACTGCCAATTATCAATGAGGTGGATAAATCACATATCAATGTATATCAAAATGATGAAATTATTGCCATGGAGCTCATGAATGTTTCTAGTTCTAACCTACCAAAAGACTCCCTAGCAGAACCAACGACTCAAATATTATCGTCCGAAAAGCCAACCATACTAATCATTGAAGATAACAATGATATGCGCCAATACATCGTAGAAAGCATTGCTGAAAAATTCAATACCATTGTCGCTGCTGATGGTCAGGCGGGTTTAGAGCTTGCCATACAAGAAGTTCCTGACTTAATCATCAGTGATATCATGATGCCTAAGCTAGACGGCTACCAAACCACTAGAGCGTTGCGAGAAACACAGATTACTAATCACATTCCTGTAGTCCTGCTAACGGCTCGAGGTGATAGAGACAGTCGGTTAAAGGGTTGGGAGGAAAAGGCTGACGAATACATCACTAAACCATTTGACGTTGAGGAACTGCTTATTCGCATTTCTAATTTAATTGAAATTAGGAATATTCTAAAACGCCGATTTAGTGAAACTGTATTTGAATTTACTGACCAAAACAATCAGCAGCAAGAAACAGAGTCAGAAAATCTTTCTATCGTCGAAATAAACACTCAAAGGTTACAACAAGAGTTTATAGATCAGCTAAACCAAAAAATCGAAGTTGTTTATATGGAAGCTGATCTATCAGTGAGCGACATTGCAAGCTCGGTCAATATGGGAGAGCGCCAATTCTACAGAAAGCTAAGAAGTATTGTTGATATGACTCCCAATGAATACCTCAGAAGGTTTAGGTTGGAAAAATCCAAAGAAATACTTCGTGCAGGTAAGTCAGCTAGTTACACTGCATTTGAAGTGGGATTTTCATCGCAAAATTATTTTAGTAAATGCTTTAAAGCTCAATATAATATGACCCCAACTCAATTCGTCAATCAAAAATGATGACGATTCTTTTGTTATTCCTTCCATCATCCTTAATTTATCGAACCTGTCTCGAAACATAGCCTGCTAGTTTTCAATTCTGAAAATTCTCAATGTAAAAAGAAGTAATAAACCAAACAAAGTTAAGCCTCCGCCACCCGATGAATCAGTTTCCACATCATTAGAAATGGGAGGGTTGGTCTCACTATATAGTGGTCCGTTATATTCTCCGGGAAAATCATCACCCATTACTTCCTTAATCCAATTCATATGCACAGAAACGCGTTCATAGATTGAATTAGAACCATACTTAAACGGCTTATTGTTAAACTTTCCGGTTGAACCTACACCAACGACATAACGCTGACCATCAACAATTATAATCGCTGCCCCACCGCTATCGCCATTACCAATATGTCCTTCAAATTCAGTAACACTAGCTTCATCTGGCGATCGGAACCTGAAGGTTAGTTCATGATTTGATACTAATGAAACCTGACTAGTACCGCGTCTAAGTTCTTGACTACAAGGCTCGCTTCCGCAGGGCATAACTTGGCCTGCGACACCATCTCCGCTATGCCCAAAACCCCAAATCTCAACATCTTGACCAAGTTCATCATCTCCTTCATAAAGACTTACTGGGGAGACATTATCGACTGGACTTTGCAGCTTAACTAAAGCAATGTCATTCTTTCTTTCATCGTAATCTATTTGTCGGACGGAGACATATTCTGGATGATAGAATTCTGACTCGACAAAATAAGTCACATCTAGAATTTCTACAGAACTTGGAGTAGAAATACCGTTGCCATCATAGCCTGCAATACAGTGTGCAGCCGTCAACAACCACCGTTCATGAATTAGGCTGGAAGAACATCCCCAATAAACATTAAATGCATATTCATTTTGATCCATTAAGTACATCGAATCGTTTAGATCATGCCGCCGGATTATACTATTGGCGTTAAATGAACTGGCAAAAAGTGCTAATACTATCCCTAGATTTGACAAGCCTTTGAAATATTTCATTATTTATTCCCTTTGTTTTAAACGCTTCCCAATGACAAAAACTAACAATTCTTACAACCGGCGTGACGGAACTCTACCTTAGATCACTTTTGGAAAAATAAAATCACAGACGCCCCATCCTTTCACCAGCCTCAACCAAAGTCTCGTCAAACTTGGCAAAGCATATTCTAATAATTTTATCTCGTGTCGGTGTTTCATAAAACGGGCTGAGTGGCACGGCTACTACGCCAATTTCCTTTGCCATCCAATAACAGAAATCATAATCGTTTAAATCAGATATTTCACTGTAATCAACCAGCAAGAAATAAGTCCCCAAAGATGGTAAAACTTTGAAGCGTGATCCAGCTAAAACCTTAACTAATACATCGCGTTTTTCTTGATAGAAACTGGAAAGTTGTTCAACGTGTTTCGGTGATTCAGCCAACATCTTTGTAATGCCAACCTGAAAGGGAGTTGAACTACAAAAGGTTACAAACTGATGGATTTTTCTAAATTCTTCAGTTAGATTTTTGGGTGCAATACAATACCCCATTTTCCAACCAGTACAATGATAAGTTTTTCCAAAACTCGAAATGACAAACGATCGCGCGAAGAGCTCTGGGTAAAGTAACGCACTATGATGCTTAAGACCATCGAAGGTCATGTATTCATAAACTTCATCACTAATTAGGAACAGTTCGTTATCAACCACGAGTTTTTGCAAGCGCTTCATATCATCATCGGTTAAAAGTGTGCCCGTTGGATTATGAGGCGAATTAATCACTATCAATTTTGTTTTCGAATTAATTTTGGATTCTACCTGTTGCCAATTAACGGCATACTCAGGTGATTGCAGAGGAATATGAACACAACGACCACCTATCAGTTCTATCACCGGTTTGTATGAATCGAACGCAGGGTCAAAAATAATCACTTCATCATCAGGGTTAATCAAAGCTTGGAAGGCGACAAATAAGGCTTCAGTGGCGCCAGAGGTAATCGTTACCATTTCACTTTCAGAAATATTAACACCATATTGTCTTTTAGTGAGCTTAGCGATTTCGGTTAATAAATCTGGAAGTCCTTGAGAGGGAGCATACTGATTCTTGTTCGCTAGAATCGCTTGGTGTGCGCTTTCTTTCAAAAATGCAGGCGTTTCAAATTCAGGGAAGCCTTGGGACAAATTGAGCGCCGAAAGCTTATTGGCAAGTGCAGACATTTCAGAAAAAATGCTGGTGCCAACATTTGGTAGTTTAGAATCAATTGAGACACTGGTCGTCATTTTTGGAATACCGAGATTTTATGTTCGTTACAATTAGGCTTTAGTCTACCGTGAGTGGCTATGTTATTCTAGTCGCTGTTTTCAGTGACGATTGAGTCTAAGAAAAGCATCAACATCTTCAATCTAACAATTTTTATAAATGACCTAAAAAACAAACGAAAGAGGAACAAAATAATGGCAGGACAAGGTTCAGGCGGTAACGTCATTGCGGCACTTTGTAGTTTTTTCATTCCTGGGTTAGGACAACTTCTGCAAGGAAGGCTGCTACTGGCGATTGTTCAGTTCGTATTAGCTGGTGCTCTATGGGTTATATGGATGGGATGGATTATCCATCTTTGGTCTATTTTAAGCGCTGCGATGTTTAAACCTAAGCATTAACCTTCCGGCAATATTTTTACTTAAAACATCAAATAAGCTTTTACTCCTGACACTAGGCTGTCAGGAGTAGCTCGGTAAACTAATCCGTTCTTGATTAACTCACTTAACGGATTATTTATGATTAAACTTTTTAGCTTTGGCAGCAAGTTTGGTGTCGCCGACCCGAGTCCTTTTGTATTAAAAGTTGACTGCTACTATCGAATGGCTGGTATTGAATACACTACCGTAGTCAAAGATGACAACTTGCGCCGCGCGCCGAAAGGCAAACTTCCCTTTATAGAATTGGAAAACAATTTAATTCCAGACTCTCAATGGATTATCGAAGCCGCACAAAAAGCCGGGGCGGATCTTGATGATCATTTGTCTGAACATCAAAAGGCTATCGCCTATTTAATCACAAAGTCCTTAGATGAAAATCTGTATTTTGTATTGGTCTATTCTCGCTGGGCAAAAGATGATACTTGGCCTATTTTAAAAGAAGGATTTTTTGGCAGTCTGCCAATTCCCCTTAAATGGATACTGCCCAAAATCATTCGAAGCCAAGTATTAAAGATGCTAAAGGGACAAGGAATAGCCAAGCACAGTGATCAAGAAATTCAGCACGTATTACGCCGTTCACTGGATTCACTTTCTACTCTACTCGCTGAAAAAGACTTCCTATTTGGTGAAAATCCTAGCTCTTTGGATGCCACAGCTTATGGGCTACTAGCGGAATTCATTAGTGTAGAGTTTGATAACCCATTTAATCAAATTGCTAAGAGTTACCCGTCACTAGTTTCATATTGCCAACGAATTGAAAAGCGCTATTACTAATCTGCGCCTAAGAAAACTAACAGTTCAGTCCCAACGTATTTTGTTGGGACTCCTACTTCACCCGTAACCTACTTGGACTCTAACTTCTAAGCCAAACGTTTTCAGCCCAATCCCAGACATCTTCCCAAGTTTCCTCAGCCTGCTCACCATCTTGCCAGAGTACCACCTCTCCCTCTTGGGTGACGCAGTAAAATCCGTCGGCAAACTGGCATAGTACCATTAACTCTCGTGGTAACCCGATTGCCCAAGCATTCGCGGTCACTTCTGGCAGATGAGTGTGGGCACCAGGGTCTGCGACCGTCACTGGCTCTAAGCTGCCGTAAATGACATCACTGACTTGTAGCAGAAAAGACTTCATCTCTCGCGGGATCGGTAATAGGATTTCTTCCTCAACTAATACCAAGTCATCTTCGCTTGGCAGTTCTAAGTAACTGGCGGTAGCGATAGAGACTTCTCTCAATTGATCGACGACATCTTCCATAGCAGAATCCTTAAGTTCTATTGGCTTAAAATTATATTAGTAGGTTAAAGGGAGTTAAGCGCGTTTAGCCGCTTTTTCGGTGTCTTCAGAAGCGCTCTCTGATTTTTCAAACGGATACCAGTCGGCAATGGTTTCAATTAATTCATCGGTACCTATTTTATTGGTCGCCGATAATAATTGACTGGTGATGCTATCTGAAATTCTAGCCAATCGTTTGTTGGCATTGAGCAGCGCTGTTTTACGTGCACCACTTTTTAACTTATCAGCTTTACTCAAAACGACATGTACCGGAATATTTCCTGAAACCGCCCATTGCACCATTTCTTTATCCGTTTCTTTTAGTGGGTGGCGAATATCCATAAACACCACCAACGCCTTCAAGCATTTTCGCTCTTGAAGGTATCGGCTGAGGGTCTTTTGCCATTGAGCCTTTTGATCTTTGGACACTTTGGCAAAGCCATATCCAGGCAAATCCGTCAAACGATGAGATTCGTCAATCATAAATAAATTGATTAATTGGGTTCTACCGGGTGTCTTACTAGTCTTGGCTAGGTTTTTTTGATCGGTAATCGCATTGAGCGCAGTCGATTTGCCGGCATTTGAACGGCCAGCTAACGCAACTTCAATCCCCACATCAGGCGGTAATTGGTCGAGCTTGGCAGCGCCCATTAAGTAGCGGGCATTTCGAAAAGGATTGTCGGCTTTTTTAGTCATATTATTGGAATAGTCAATACGCCATTGTCTATCGCTAATCTACTAGGAAAACCTTGGCAATTAGGTATATAATTCACGCAATCTTGTAAACGGTCGTTAAGTATAAAGAGATTGAATGTTTCAAGGCAAGTTTAAATGTGCCGTAGGTTGTTAATTCAGCATTTAGTCGTTTTATTTTAATATTTAAGAAAAAGGTAAAATAATGAGAAAAATCATAGGCTTGGCGTTAGCCGTCTTATTTTCGAGCCAAATTCAGGCTGGCGATGCTGCTAAAGGTCAAGAAAAGTCAGCTGTATGTACAGCGTGTCATGGCACTGATGGCAATAGCCCACTTGGTATGAACCCAAAACTAGCAGGGCAGGCAGAGAAATACCTTGTTAAGCAATTGCAAGACTTCAAAAGCAAAGCCCGCGACAATGCTGTAATGTATCCTATGGCGAGCAATCTAAGCGAACAAGATATGGCTGATATAGCAGCCTATTATTCATCACAAAAAGTTCAACACACTGCAGTAGCCAATCAATACATTGAATTGGCACAAAAGCTTTACCGCGGCGGCGATGCGGATCGAGATGTTCCTGCATGTATCGCTTGTCATGGTCCTCAAGGTAACGGTATGCCTGCAGCAGGCTTCCCTGCAGTTGGCGGCCAACATCCGGAGTATACAATGGCTACTCTTAAGTCTTTCCGCGATGGAAAACGTGCGAATGACGAAAATGGAATCATGCGAGATATCGTTGCTAAAATGAGCGATGAGCAAATCGAAGCATTAGCAAACTACCTCGCTGGATTGCACTAATCTAAGCCATTAAGTTAAATACTTTTAAAAAAGCGACCATAGGTCGCTTTTTTATTGCTTGAAATTTAACCGAAAGGCCCCCAAAAAAGTTAATATACTATTTAATATAACGCTCTTCAGGTAAACCCAACATGCTATTTGCACAGCCAAAAGCCACATCCTACACAATGAGCTCACGAGTCAGAAAAACCATCCGGCGTTGCCTATCTGGCTTGATCTTGCTACCGGTAATGATAGTCAGTTTGACATTAAAAGCAGAAGACCTTGAAAATACCTTTGTAGACGGAACCGACTTTAGCAAGCTAGTAATGGCTCACTCGCAAAATAAAACGGATTTAGATCAGTTGGAGTCGATCAGCAATATCGAAATTTTTTATTGGTACGGTTGCGAGTCTTGTTATCAGGTTGAACTAGCGCTACAGCAATATTTGGATAGACATCCGGAAGTTACGTTGAGAAGAACGCCTTTGATTGCTAGGCCAAGCTGGCGCTTTCAGGCTAATTTGCAGGCAATTATGGAACAATTATCTGGCGAGGTTCAAACAGTACCAAGCAACCAAATCTACCAAGCCTGCTTACCCGACTGTCAGAAATTTAATTCCTACGACAATAACAAGGCTTGGCTAGCCAAATCAATGCAACTGTCTGAATTTCCAGTACTTGATATGAGCCGCTTATGGAACACCGAAAAAAACTACCAAAAACGGGCAGATTTATTTTCAATTACCCAAGTTCCGACTATTATTATTAATGAAACTTTTAAAATCGACGCGAATCAAGCGAAAACCCCAGTTAGAATGGTAGAGATTGCCGATCACCTATTATCTTCGGCGGCGCGATGATTCGCCAATTAATGTCTGATTAAAACAACATAAATAGCCTGATAGACGCTATTTGAGAGAGGTTTTGCTATTAGTGTATTTAGACAAAATCAGCGATTAAAGCTTTTAAGCTACAACCTTCAGGTTGGTATTGATAGTCACGGCTATCGAGATTACGTTACACAAAGCTGGCGACATTTATTGCCCGATTCAAAACGAGCACACAATCTTCGCCAGGCGGCTGATTGGCTTTCTAGTTATGACATCGTCGCACTTCAAGAAGTAGACGGCGGCAGTCTACGCTCGCAGTTTATTAATCAAGTCGCTTTTTTAGCCAGTGAGGGAGGCTTTCCTCACTTTCATCAACAGCAAAATCGTCGAGTTGCCGGATTAGCGGCCCACTCCAATGGCTTGCTGTCGAAATTCGCATCCTCACATGCCATTCATCACAAGCTGCCTGGAAGAATCCCTGGACGTGGTGCACTTGAAGTGACATTTGGCTCAGGCGATCATCAAGTGTTAGTTTTGTCGGTTCATTTGTCCTTAAGTCATAGCGCGCGAAAGCCACAGTTGGAGTATATCGCCGAGCTGGTCAAGGATATCCCCTATTTTATTATCATGGGCGATATGAACTGCCCTACCTATAAAGTATCTGAGGAATTTAAGCGACTCGGCGTAAAGGTGAAACAAGGTAAAAAGGGAACTCCAACCTTTCCAAGGTGGAATCCAAAACATTGTTTTGACCAAATTTGGGTAAGCGATTCTCTCAATATTATTAAAAGTGAAGTACTCCATTTAGGAGTGTCGGACCACCTGCCTGTGGCAATGGAAATTGAATTCCCGTTTGACCCAGAGCAACTTAATCAAGATTCGGTAAAAAGCACTTCTATCCCTAAAAGCTTTCTTAACTAATTATTATGAGTCATTCGAGCGACAATTCAGAATATGACATTGACCAATTACTGGCCACTTGTAATGAGTTGAAACGCTGCATTTCTCGTTTAACCTATGTCGGTATCGGCCATTCAGATGATCTAGACTCGGCACTAAAAGAATTACGCAAAAACATAAAAAAAGAAGAATCTATCGACAGCATTAAATCGTCCGTTGATCAAATCAGTAACATTTTGCGGACGTTAGACGATGATGAAGATCAATCAATAGAGATCGCCAACAACAAAATCGATTTGTTGAATATTCTATTAAATAAACCCTTGCCTAAAGATCTAAAACGAAACCTTAAATCAGTCAAAAAGAAATCGCAAGCCAACGATGCCGCATCGATCATGAGCTCGATCGCCGAGGTGATAGATAATTATATATCTGAAGTTGAATCGAACCTATCTAGTCCACCATCCGAAAAGAAAAGTGGTTTTTTCTCCAACCTATTTGGAAGTAAACAAAAAGAACAAACCGATGAGCCAACTCGGCAAACGGTGGCAGCTGAGTCTCAGACATCGGTTGAATTTGAATTTCCTCAAAAAATTAAGGACTCGCTTCAGCATTTAATCGATCAATTATCCAGTATGGACGGCTACTCGACGATAGCGGATTCACTCAACCATGAAATTAATAAGATAAGCCGAATAGAACAGCTTTCTTCAATTTTAGAAATGATTACCAATGCGTTCATTGAGGTTTCAGACCAAGAACATATTCAGTTTGAGAAGTTTCTAAAAACGCTGAATAGTCGAATTGTACGAGTGAACGATTTTATTAACCAAACACTTAAATTCAGCCAAAATAGTAACAACGATAGTAAACAACTTAGTCTGGACTTAAATACTAATATATCTGGAATGAGAGACAGCTTAACCAGTTCAGACAGTTTAGAAGAAATAAAAACCGGTTTAGTCAGCCATATGGACAACATTGTCAATCAGCTAAACCAATATTGCATCAAACAAGAAGCCAACAGTGAAGCCTTAGTTTCTCAAATGGACAAACTTCAAGAGCAATTACGAGCGACCGAAGACGAAGCCACGCGGTTAAAAGATGATTTGGCGGAACAAAGAGTTCGAGCGCAAACCGATCCACTGACGGGCCTACCAAATCGCTATTCCTACAACGAGAGATTAACCCAAGAATATAATCGATGGCGCAGATACCGTCATTCATTAACCTTAGTCGTTGGAGATATAGACCTCTTTAAACAAGTCAATGACGAGCATGGCCACGCTTTTGGCGATATCGTGTTAAACAAGATAGCTCATTTTCTAGGCAATGGTGTTCGTGAATCCGACTTTGTCGCAAGATACGGCGGTGAAGAATTTGTTATTTTATTGCCAGAAACAGCCATCGTTGACGCGACCAGGGCTATCAATAAGCTCCGCTCTTCAATCTCGAAGCTTGAATTTACCAATGATGACAAGCCTGTACCAGTGACCATGTCATTTGGTATTTCAGAATTTGAAAATGACGATACCACCAAAGCGGTTTTTGAAAGAGCCGATAAAGCCTTATACAGAGCCAAAGAAAAAGGTCGAAACCTGGTTTGCTGCCAGCGAGCAAAAAGCTCATAATAGTCTGAATCCAATCAAACACTCGTAAACTTCATGTCTGATGAAAATTCAACGAACTCTGAATTCGTTGCAAGCCTAACAGCGATAGCCAACTTACCACAACTCAATTGTTCAGAAACCATCGCACAGCAATTCCATCAAATAACTGAAACTGTTTACCAGCAATTGTTAGTCTTATCAGAACAATCAATTTTCGCCCCGAGCGAGCAAATAGCACTCTTTAGAAAGCATTTTCTAAACTTACTTTATCAACTAGATTTCGACCCGTTATATGGTGGTTTACTGGTGGAGTGCTCGCAGCAAAACATCGAGCTTAATTATGAAAAGCCAATACTGGTTAATAGTTTAATTGCCGAGTTATTACTGCTATCGGATCGATTGCTATACACCGGCGAGTTAACCCAAACTGCTAAATTGGTGAATCAACATTTACACCACCAACTACAAATAAACCAAGAAAAATTGCTGAAATTTCAAGTTTATTCTGCCAAGGAATATTGTGATAACGCTTTCCAAAGAGCTCAACTTGAGGAGCTATTGGATAGCCAAGAAAGTTTATTATTGAGCGCGTTGATAGTCGATCATCATTCAGCACTAGAAACAGTTTTTAATGATGAAATGATCATTATTTTCTACAATCGTTCATTGTTGGAAGCGGCAAGCTTAATCAACATGCCTATTAAACAGGCACAAATCCTAGAGCATGCCATTCAACTCAAACTGAAGAGTGTGACTTTCAATAAACAGACTTTGACCCGCAAAATAGATGAAGTGATTTTAACTAATTGTCTATTACTGCAATCATTAAGCTCTGGGATATTCTATTTTGACCACCCAACTGACCGCTCACATGAACACTCATCATGGCAAGGGAATGTGGATAAGTTATTCGACGCTTTGATGAGTTTGCTCGATGATAATCAGTTAAGCGCAAAGGAGAGCGTGGCTATAATGCTAGCGGCCTGCTATTACTTACAGACTAATTTTAGTCGCACTAACCTAAAAAAGCTTCTTCAACATCTAAATCAAATTAATTTTGCAGAATTAGTTCAACCGCTAAATCAAGAGCTTGAAAATAAACCAATCCTTCAGCAACTAGGCGTACTAGCGTCTGTGGTTTCAGCGATCAATCAATCAGTCCATATAGATGCAGAGGAAAACCACTTAGCGCATTCTTTAGCCGACTATTTGGACGACCGCTGGAGCATTGAAATCCTACAGAAACAGGCAGTGCAACTGGATCATCAATTAGTTCAGCTAAAATCACAATTCAATCCCTATCGGTTGGTTTTTTGTGTCTAACAAATGAGTCAGTGATTTCGATTTTCTTGCCATTCACTTTGTAGAATCGCCATAACGATATCGTCACACCACTCACCTTTAAAAAAGCAACTTTGTCGATGGCGAGCCTCTTGTCGAAACCCGACTCTTGCAAACAGATTTAACGAAGCGGTATTTCTAGGATCAATTGAGACCGATATTCGGTGTAAATCCTTGTGTTGAAATAGCCAATCACAAATGGTGTTTATAGCTTCAGTCGCCAAGCCTTTCCGTTGAAATGCTGGTGCAAGAGCAATCCCTAGTTCTGCCAGCTTTTCAGTTTTACTGTCAATACACACGGCCAAATCGCCGATCACCTGCTCGCATGCGTTGACTAATACAATTTGCTCCCACATATCCGGTTGGCAAATATTATTGCTCGCCATCAATAGCGCATGTTCTGCGACCTCATTGGGATTTTTTGGGGTCCAGCTTTGGAATAATGCAACTTCTGACAATTGTCGATATTGAAAAACAGCATCACCGTCAGCTTCACGTAGGCGTCTCAGAGTTAGTCGTAGACTAGCAGCAATAATTCCTTGTTCCAGTTGTTCCACATTGTATCTCCATCATCTGCATCATTGGACCCGTTGCGACAACTCTTAAGTAACAGTAATCTAGCGCACATTCACTAATTGAACCCCTTGAGCATCGCTTACAAACCCAGTATGCTCGATGCTCTATTGTGAGACAAGGATCCAAAGATGATTAAGCCCAATTTTAAGATGCCGTTTCTTTTAATCAGTTTTTTGCTGTGTGCTAGTCCAGCCACAGCCGATAACAACCATCTAACACCTTTGATCAATAAGGTTGAATCCAAAGTCATCGAATGGCGACGACATTTTCACCAACACCCCGAGTTATCAAATCGAGAATTCGAAACCGCTAAGGTGATCGCAAAGCACCTAGAATCCCTTGGAATTGAAGTACAAACAGGCGTGGCCCACACCGGTGTGGTGGGGATATTAAAAGGTGGCTTACCTGGAAAAGTCGTTGCACTAAGAGCGGATATGGATGCCCTGCCAGTTACAGAATCAGTTGATTTGCCATTTGCTTCAAAAGTGACATCCACTTACGCAGGCCAGAAGGTTGGGGTAATGCATGCCTGTGGACATGATACCCATGTTGCCATTCTAATGGGCGTAGCTGAGGTGCTTGCGGAAGTTAAAGAAAGCATTCCTGGCACGGTTAAGTTTATTTTCCAACCGGCTGAAGAAGGCGCACCAGAGGGCGAAGAAGGAGGCGCCGAATTGATGGTTAAGCAAGGCGTGCTGAAATCTCCTGATGTTGACGCGATCTTTGGATTACATATCAGCTCGAAAACTCCTGTTGGAGTCATTGGATATCGACCTGCCGGAATAATGGCTGCAGTTGATGATTTCAGGATTAGAGTTCATGGAAAACAAGTACATGGTTCAACACCTTGGAATGGTATTGATCCTATCGTTGTTTCAGCGCAAATTATTAACAGCTTACAAACCATTGTTTCTCGTCAATTACCGCTAACCAAACAAGCGGCCGTTGTCACTATTGGTAGTATTCATGGCGGAGTTCGTTCTAACATCATTCCGTCAGAGGTAGAGCTAATAGGTACTATCCGCTCGCTTGATTCACAAATGCGGAAAGATATTCACGCAAAAATACGAAAAATAGCTACTAATGTCGCGGCCAGTATGGATGCCACCGTTGATATTGATATTCCCATGTCGACCTCTTATCCAGTGACCTACAATACGCCATCACTGGTTGAGCACATGTTGCCCACCATGAAAAAGCAAGCTGGTGAAAACAATGTGGTGCTTATAGACGCAATCACAGGAGCGGAAGATTTTTCTTTCTTTGCTCAAGAAATCCCCGGGTTCTATTTTTTCTTGGGTGGTAAAGCTAAAGATGTGAAAACTAAAGACGCTCCGGCGCACCATACTCCAGAATTTTACATTGACGAAAGTGGCATGAAACTAGGTATAAAAACTCTTTCAAATATGGCTTTGGACTACTTAAAAAACTAGGCTGATCATGAGCAATCAATCGCCAACGCCAACACCCCATCATCTGAAGCGCTCGGGAATAAATCACGCCGCAGAAAATGGCGCTCAGGCGCCTTTACCCTGCAACCTGGTCGATGATTTTTGGCAAAAATCATGTAGTTTTTATGCACTTCCTAGCGTCCAAGCAGTGTTGCTCGAATTACAAAATAAGCATCAATACAGTGTTAACCGACTGCTGTTTTGCTTATGGTTTAGTCAAATGTTTCAACAACTTATCGATGCTAACTTGGTCAAACAAGATCAAGATGAAATAGAAGAAGTCGAATCATCAGTATCTGAATTAAGGCAGCAACGAACTCAATTCGATAATAATTTTGGAAAACCTGCCTCTGGCAATTTGGGCAACGCCAGAGAACTGATGTTGCAAACCGAGCTGGCTATCGAAAAAGAAATTCAATACCGCTTAGTGAATTGTTTGTGTAATGGCAAGTATCCGCCTATCAATCAGATTTCCGCGGAAACCCAAGCATTTCTGATCGATGAAAATATTTCGTTGCTGAATCAGCATCGTTCGCAAGCTGAAGAACGCCTGATACAGAAAGTTTCTATGCTTTGGATTCAACAACAAGATTGCTATAATCGTGGCTAGGTCTATCATTTTCTGATATCCCTGGCCAACCGGCTAAATATCGATCCCAACCATCGTCAAATAACCAAAGACTATTCAATGAATGATTTACAACAAAGCTGGCAAGCCTTTAATACATCTGGCGACTTCTTAAGTTTCACACGTCAATTCGAAAATGGTATCAATTGCGAATTTGAAACAACTCTGGAAAACGGCTTATCCGTGCGCCTTTATGATATTGGCATCTTGCAAATTACCCCAAGCAAAGCCAGTGACCAGTATATTCTGATCTCTAGTGGAATACATGGCAACGAAACAGCTCCGATTGAAATTGTTAATCAAATTACCAAAGACATTTGGGCCAATCAGTTAACTGTGAATGTCAATTTGATGCTCATTATTGGTAATCCTCCGTCAATGAATATCGGTCAACGTTTTTCAGTTCAAAATTTAAATCGCTTGTTTTCAGGTCGCTGGAAATCCGCTAGTGAAAACACTGAGTCAGATTATGAATGTCGACGAGCTGAAATCATCGAAAATGCGGTGACTCGTTTTTATACAGAGGGAGTCCAAGATGACAGCAAAGTAACCCGCTATCACTATGATTTGCACACCGCAATTAGGCCATCTAAATTTGAAAAATTCGTACTTTATCCCTACCTCGATGGTCGTCCTTGGGATAAAAATCACATTGGCTTTTTTGGCGGTGCCGATATCACAACGGTTTTGCTTGGTAATCAACCCGCGGGCACCTTTAGCTATTATTGTAGTAATCGCTTCAATGCTATGGCAGCCACAGTTGAACTCGGTAAGGTAAAACCATTCGGTGAAAACGATATGCAAAACTTTGCTGGAATCGACCAAAATCTTCGACGCTTAATTCGCGCCGAGCAACCGAAAATTTTGGCCTTTAACAATGACGACTATATGGTTTTTCAAGTCAAACAAGAAATCATCAAAGCCAATGAGAATTTCAAACTTTTATTAGATGATGATGTTAAAAACTTTACCTCCTTTAAAAAAGGTACGCTGCTAGCATCCGATGGAAATGACGAAAGCTATAAGGTTGAAAACGACGGTGAAGCAATAGTCTTCCCAAATAACAATGTCCCCGTCGGCCAAAGAGTGGGTGTGCTACTCGAGCGCATTGAGCTTTAATTAGAAAGAATTCAAAAAATTAACCAATAAATAGACACAAGGTGAATGATCATGAGTAAAACAAAAGTTTCGATTATTGGCGGAGCCGGTTACGGTGCCGCAGAAATTCTTAGACACATGCTCGTTAGAGATGATGTGGAAGTTCTAAGAGTTTCAAGTAAAGATTATATTGGTCAGTCGGTTAGCCAAGTTCACCGAAACCTACCTGGATATGATCACATAAAAATGCAAGATATCACTCCACAAGAATGTGTCGAAGGTGCAGACATAGTATTTCTGGCGATGCCGCACATTATCACCGCTAAAGTAGCGATGGAGTTGTTTGATTTAGATGTGCGCATTATCGACTTATCGGGCGATTTCCGCCTAGAAAATTTAACAGACTACACTCGCGATTATGCACCGGAGCATCCTTGCGCTGATCGTTTAGGTACCTTTGTTTACGGTATGCCAGAGCTCAATAGCGAAGCCATTAAAACGGCTAAGCACGTTGCCAGTCCGGGTTGTTTTGCCACCGGGATCGCCATGGGATTGTTGCCATTAGCCGACGCTGGATTACTCAATGATACCAACATACGTACCGTTGCGATGACAGGCTCTTCAGGTTCTGGAGTTAAGCCACAGGCGGGTACTCACCATGCCGTTCGCGTCAACAACCTCAAAGCCTACAAAGCATTACATCACCAACATCGTGCCGAGATTGTTCAAACACTTTCTAAAGGTGGCGCTTCTGCTATTTCTTTGGATTTTGTTCCGGTTTCTGCACCATTAGTACGTGGCATTCTGGCGGTCTCACAATTAGATTTGGCTGAAGGACAAGACCAACAAAGTATCCAGGCAATTTATGAAAAGTACTATGCCGACCACCTATTAACCAATGTTCGACCAAAAGGCGCAGCAGCTGAAGTGGTAGCGGTATCTGGAACGGCACGGGTAGAAATCAGTATTGAAACTCGCATTGATGAAGATACTGGTAAACGCACTTTATGTGTCACCAGTGCTATCGATAATCTTATTAAAGGTGGCGCGGGCCAAGCAGTACAAAGCTTTAACTTAATGACCGGTAAACCTGCACACTTTGGATTAGATAACCCAGGACTATGGCCATAGGGACTAGTTGCTAGTTGCTAGTTGCTAGTTGGCAAGAATAAACCGCACTCCCTTTTATTTTGGGAGTTTGGTTTGAAGCTTTTACCTCTTTAATCTCAAAAAATAATCAGAGCCCCTTATGAATTCTTCTAATACTGATAAAAAAATCGCAGTGATAAAAGTCGGTGGTGATGTGTTACTCGATCAACAAGAAAGCTCAGGGCTGGCAACCAATATAAAAGAGCTTAGAGACAAGGGTTGGTCAATCGCAGTACTGCATGGTGGTGGCCCTCAAGTTAATCGGTTGCAAGAGTGTCATGGTCTAACACCCAACAAAATCGCAGGTAGACGAATTACTTCAGAAGCTGATTTAACCGTGGTTAAACAAGCGATTGTTGGTGAAGTTAATGTCGACCTAGTCTCCGCATTGAGTACTCTAGGTCTTCCAGCATTTGGCTGCCACGGCGCATCTGGTGGACTGATTAAAGCCACTAAACGACCACCGGTGGTTGTCTCAGGTGGCGGCGATAAGCCGATTGATTTTGGCCGAGTTGGTGATGTCACTTCAATCAATAGTGAGCTGCTGAATGGCCTACTCGATTTGGATGTGATCCCGGTAATCGCTACGCTTGGGATCTCAGAGGACGCTGATGTTTTTAATATCAATGCGGATACTACCGTGGTACAAATTGCCAAGGCGTTAAAAGCGAAACTATTGCTGTTAACCACCCAAGTAGGCGGTGTATTTAAGGAACTTAAAGATCCTGAATCCAGAATAGCGCAAGTCGACCGACAACAAGCTAAGCAATTAATTGAGCAAGAAATCATTCAAGGTGGCATGATCCCGAAGGTCGAAGAGGCAATGACGTTGCTGTCAGAGGGCGTTGAAACCATAGCGATCGTTAGCGGTAAACACCCTGGCGCCTTTTTAGCGGTAGCCGACGGTACAGGCGAATATGGCACTCGAATCATTGCCTAACCAGCCTCTTAATAATAGCCTTCCAATAAATACCTAATCAGTAGCTAACGAAATGCGAAGGCTTCTAAGGGGTCGTGGTTTTTCGTTGGGTTCTGTTTTTGCCGACGAAATCCTTAATGGGTTTCACTAAATACAAGGCTAAACCTATCCAAATAAAAATAAAGCTCAGCAACTGTTCGCTACTCAGTGGTTCATTATAAAATTTAGTCGCAAGAATAAAGGTAATTGAAGGTGCGATAAACTGTAAGAACCCCATTGCACTGAGAGGAATTTTTTTAGCGGCAGTCGCAAAAATAATCAAAGGAACGGCAGTAATAATACCGCCGGCTATCAGCAACCAATCAGTCGACTGTGTTGAATGTAAGAACAGAGCTTGACCGACAACCAGCGTCCAAACAATATAGCCGATAGCAACGGGTAGCGCGATGGTCGTTTCTACTAAAAAACCGTTCAAGGTATCAACTTTCAACTGCTTTTTGATAAGCCCATAAATGCCAAAACTGGTTGCTAAACTTAACGCAATCCATGGCACCTCACCATAGTTGAAGATTTGGTTTGCCACTCCTAAAACCACACAACCGACCGCAGACCACTGTAATTTAGTAAGCTTTTCTGACAGTAAAATAACACCCATTAAAATGGATAAAATCGGATTAATAAAGTAGCCAAGACTTGTGGCGAGTATTTGGTCATTAGTCACCGCCCAGGTAAAGATAAACCAATTCACGGATATCAATAAACTACTAGAAATAAGACCAAGTAGCACTTTGCGATCAGAAAAAATTATTTTTAGTGCAATGCGCTTTCTCATAAAAGCCATCAGAGCCAAGGTGATAGGTACGCTCCAGGCGACACGATGAGCAAGAATTTCAAGCGCGCTCACATGATCAACGGCTTTGAAATAGATGGGCGCAAGTCCCCACCATAGAAATGCAGAAAGAGCTAAAAACCAGCCAGATAAATCGGTACGAGAATTTGTCATAATTTAGCTCGAAAATTGATGCTACAAGGCGACAGGTACAAACCAAGAGAGGACGCAACTTAGCGTTTGGCTAAAGATACGCGCTAAATCTACACGGGTCAATTATCGATTCAAATCCAATCGCTCTGATTCGAATCGAACGAAAGTATCGCCATTACCCCATCATATAAGTACCAGTACCGAGTGCGATTAAGGTGTCTTTATCATCGTGTAATTCCATCCGAACGACAGCAACTTTGCGACCACTACGCAACAACCGTGCTTTAGCATAAAAAGATTCACCACGCCCCGGCCTCACATAATCAACTCTAAGGTCAATTGTTCCAATTCTTGCCAGTCGTTTGCCTAGCTCCTGTTCGTCGGCATCAGGATATTTATCCATCATCCCAACCGCTGCCATGGTACCTCCGACCACATCAAGCGCGGTAGCAGTCACCCCACCGTGAAGAATTTTTTGAATATAATTTCCGATCAACTCTGGACGGTTTTCAAAAGAGAGCCGGCAACCTTCGATTGAGAGCTGCTCGAACTTAAAACCTATCACCTTATGAAATGGAACATGGCTGCTGAATACTTCAGCAATTTTGGCGTACAGCGGCTGTCTTTGTTGGTCTGTCATGCTAAATACCTATTATTAGAAGATGCTTAAATCAGTCAATTTCGCCAAGTGTTGAGGAATTCTAACTGATAAATAGCCTTTGCTCTACAAACAAAGTCTAATCAATCGCTTTATGATCAATCACTTAACTGATAATCGGTGATATCAAGTCACTGGCAGGTATCTTGCTAGAATAACCTTGGGCTTGATAATAATGAGATTGCTTAATGGGTTTAAAAACTATTCGAAAATTTTGTATGCTGGGATTACCACTACTTCTTCTCAGTACTTCTTTAATAAAATTCTGTTTCCCAGAATTCGCGTGGGGTACCGCAATTTACACCATCAGCTTAACCGCCAATATTGGTTACTTTACCAATTATGTTGCGATAAAAATGTTGTTTAAGCCACACTTCAAAACTGCATTTGGTCGCCAAGGCTTAATCCCCAAAAATCAAGACAAACTGGCTGACAGCCTTTCACAAACTTTAATCGATAACTTTCTTTCTAAACAGCAGTGGCGAAAATACCTGATCGAATCCGACTTAGTTAATACGGTTTTAGCTGAAGCACGTATTGGCAGTCAAAACTGGTTAGCGGATCCAAAAAATATTCAGCTAGTCGAAAACTGGATAAGTGATTACCTAACCCAAAACAACCAACAAATTAATGCTGCTATTGAAGCCATTCAAAATCAACTCATTGATGATTTTGTCAATGAACTTGAACCACAAGAATTACTGTCTCAAGGATTCGAATGGTTAGAACATCAATTCGAAAAAGATCCTGCCAAGATGCAGATGATGATCGAACCAATCATTAAAACGATAGCCGAAAATATTCCAGACATTGCACGCGGGTTGTCGACCGCACTAGATGCCCACATTGAAGAGCAAGATACCATTAAACGTGGCATTGCCAAAATGGCCAAATGGTCTGCAGACTTTGATAGCGACGATATCAAACGTTATCTATTTAGATTGGTGGCAAGTTTCGAGTTTCGCGAAACCCTTTTTAACGGGCTGAAAACATTAATTTCGGAGTATAAGAACAAACCGATCGCTGACTCATCACTGCTTGCTTCAACCTCTGACCACCTAGTAAGCGAGGATCTCCAACAAATCTTTAAGCAATTGCTGACAGGACAACTCGCAAGAATTGATTGGGGACAAACTATTCAATCACAACTGATTGAGTCAGGAAAATGCCATGCGATTTTTAGTCAATTACATGCTGTGATTTTTGATAAAGTAAAAACTGAATTAAATGATGGGCCATTACATTCTTGGATCATCGAAGAATTAGTTTCTATGATCGAAAAACTTGATTTGCGCCAAATGGTCAAACAAAAAGCGAGCGCTTTTTCGCCACAAAAAATGGAAGATATTTTTCAGAATATGATCAGCGAACAGCTAGTATTTATAGAACTATTGGGCGCGTTACTCGGCGCCCTTTCAGGATTAGCGTTAGTTGATATTAGAGTGTTTGCGGGATTGGCAGCGCTACTGTCGAGCTACTATTTAGCCGATCTTTGGTTAACCTCCCGACAAGCTGAAAACCGACAGTCGAGCTCCAGCTCCGCCTAATTTAGTCTAGTTTAGTACGGATTAACACCTGTCGTACTTACCCGTTGACTAGTTTTAAAGTGACTAGTTTTAGGTTGATTGGGGTTTGTTTAACTGGTTATCAGTTAGTTGATTATCGGTAGTTTCCAGCGCTTCTTCTCGCTGATAACCTCGGCCGAGATAAACCGCAACCCAAGCCCATATTGAAGCAATTCCTGCTCCGACTAATGATACTGCGATTAAACCCAAGCCAACTCCCTCAGTCAGTAGTGCGAACAACGAGCCGCTCACAGCGTCGCCGCCTCGATAAACAACAATATCAATTACCGGCTTCGCTTTAAAACGCTCTTCCTTGCTCACATGGGTAAATAACATTTCTCTTGCAGGTCGCATCACCGCGTAATTTCCTGAACGTCTGACGATTTGAATGGCTAAAACCACAATCACAATTGGAGCAAAGGCTAAAATTAACATTCCGAAAACCAGTAGCACCGGCACCAAAGCTAAAGAAAACGCCATTCCCAAATTCTTAACGATGCGCCCAGTAACAAAAAATGCCATCACAAAGGTTAGGGTATTAACGATCCAATCAATACTACCTAAGATTTGAGTTCGTTCGGCTCTCGAGAATTCAGCGAGCAAGTTTTTTTGCTCGAAATAAACGAATGAACCGATAAAGACGTAGAGTAAGATAAATGCACTTATTCCCAGTAATTTGGGACTAGAAATCACTGAACGAAAGCCACTCCACCAAGCACCACCCAAAGCGACCGCCGACAAATCAGCTTTAACATCTTGGTTATGCAGTTCAGTGATCTTTAATCGATAAATATAAAGGGAAATAGGAACCACACAGATCAAACAAGCAGCAGCAATTAGCATCAAGTTATCCTGCCCCAATTGTTCGCTAAAAAGAGCAGGAATGGCTGGACCGGCTATCGCGCCTAAGCTAGCACCCGCGCCTACTACGGAAAACAGCCGCTTGCTTTGTTCCGACGAAAAAGTATCGGCCATAAAACTCCAGAAAACGGATAAATGAAATAAACTAAAAGCACTAACCCATACATAAAACGACTTTTCTACCAGTATCGGATCGGAAAGTTGTGGCACTAAAAAGTAAAACGCTACGAAACTTGCAGCAAAAAAGCTGTACACCACTGGAACGAGTAATTTGAATCTGATTCTTGAAATGGCAAAACCATAGATAGACACAATCGCCGCGCTAATAAAAAACTGCAGGTTCCAAAGCATGCTGACTTCGGTATCACTCCAATCACTGGCCATGGCATCTCTAACTGGCCTTAAAATAAAGTAAGATGCCATAAGAATAAAGACCATCATAAAAGATGCTATTGCAGCCTTTAATTCATTGGGTTTAATTTGCGACATTTTTTCTATGGCGGAAAGCAAAAGCGGTGACGACTTTCGACTCATGATGATACCTCAAAGCGCTATAATTATTATTTATTGGGAAATAGTACACCAATTATTCAGCCACTGCTTGTGGTGCTCGATCAGTAACTGTTACTTTTGATGTCTGCGAAGTCCCATTCTTTATGGTTTGACTAGTCAGCTCTTGGTCTAACCATTGAATAATTTGTTTGCGACTAAACCGAAAAGCTTGCGAATAATTGAGCTCTACTAGTTTTGAAATTGTTTTCTTGATTGGATAGGTTGCTTCCTGCTCACTGGGCACGACCATGTACCGTAAATTGGGCTTGGCACTTTCTAAGATAGCTGTCACAGCGTTAGATACATCGTCTGGATCTTTGTATCGACTTCTATCTGGCTGGATAAACTTAGCCATTCTTTGGTATTCCGCCTTATACAAAGAGTGTTTCGATTTCTCGTCTATCTTAGCTTGTCGCTTTTCAAGATTACTCATCACTTTAGAGTTATAGTTTCCTGGTTCTATCACACTGACACCGACTTCAAATTTTCGCATTTCTGACGCCAAAGCTTCACTAAAAGCTTCTACTGAAAATTTGCTCATGCTATACGGGCCAAACATCGCCCCTGTGGCTAGACCGGCTACCGAACCAATATTGATGATCCGTCCGCGGCTTTCAATGATCAGCGGAGCGAAAGCCTTAGTGACCCGATAAGGCCCGAAAACATTAACATCCATTTGGAACGCTAGGTCTTTTTCTTCAATTTCAATGAGTGGCTCAAACAGCGCTACGCCAGCGTTATTTACCAAACCAAAAAGTCCTAAACCTGCCTCTTCTATCATTTCAACCGCCTTATCGATATCAGATTGGACTGTCACATCTAATCTTATGGCTATAACGTTTGGAATTTGGTTTAGTGATTGCATATCTTTGTCTTTCCTAGCACCGGCATAAACTAAGTAGCCTTGCGATGCCAGAGTTTCAGTCATATTGCGACCGATTCCACTGCTCGCTCCTGTGATTAGAACCGCTTTGTTTTTTTGGGCTGAGCTTGGAAATTGTTTACTGGCTAAAGTGTTTTCAGTTGCTGCAGTCATTAATAGAATAAAAAATAGTAGTTGGTTTATAGCCTTCATAATTTTGCTCCAAGCTTAGCGATTTGATGACGAATTTAGATTAATACGATCTTCAATAGGGTGCTGAATCCGTGAGTATATTTTCCAGCGTCCCTGATGTTTATGTATCAAATAGGTTCCGCTTGTTTGAGAAACTTGCTCACCTTGTTGATTAAGCAAGTTGGCGACATTACTTGCAATGATGACATGATTGCCTAGTCTTTTGAGTTCAATTTTCTGCCAACTTATTCTGGCAATTCCTTGCTTAGCCAGATAATTAAGGAAACCGAGGTTGCTCTTTTTTACAAAGCTTGGCTCAGTCGCAATTAGCTTATTGCCTTTGGGACTAATCAAAACGGCTGGGTAGCTGATATCTTCCGCCGAAGCTTTCAATGCATTAACATCATTGGGATTTTTTAGTAGTAAATTGAAATGCTCAATATACTGATCAAGGAATTGCTTTGCTTGTTTAAAACCCTCATTTTCTGCAGCACTCTGGGCTTTGCTAGTGAGTGCTCCACAAGAAACAATGACGAATAAGGCGAATATCTTTATATTGTGAACAAGGCTAGTTTTCATGGTATCTCCAAGGCAAATTTTTGGGACTGAATTTGTTTCAGTTCAATCGCATCTTACTGAACCATTTAAACGCTGGTAAATTAGTAGACCAATAGGCCAAAAAAGTCGTCTAAAACGAAAAATTGGCACGACAACCCTAATCAGTTATTAGTTCATTGATTGGTCGACCAAAAACAAGCGTTAGTCTACTAATTCGACCTGTTCGGTCGAGATGGGTTATAGTCACCACAAAGATAGATCTCAAACTCATGATTTTTAACAAATGACCCAATCACACAAAACCATACTCGCGTACTCCGCATTTTGGGCCTTAGTATTCTTGTTGGACCTTGGCCCGCACTGGGAGAACTACGCTAGTAGCCGAGAAATTATTGAGACCATTGCACCTCAAGTTGTTGTGCAGATGGCGATCGCCTTGATTGCATTAAAATGGCTAATACCTAGCTTTCTAAATAAAAATAAGAAGATGGTGTTTTTTATCATTGTGAGCCTGCTACTTTTTATCGGCTCTGAATTCCTCATTCTAATTCGTTACCTTTATTTAGAGCCAACTTACCCTGACACCTACCGTCGTTTCTTGGAGCTATATGGTCACTTTCCGATCGAAAAGCGAACCCTTAGTTTGTGGGCATTCAAATACATTTTCTATACCAAATATCCGCTCTTGCTCTATCCTTGTGCTATTTTGATTGCCATTAATTTTTACCGTAATCAGCGTAAGTTATTACAAATTAGCGAGCAAAAGAAACAAGCCGAACTGTCGGCATTAAAAAATCAGCTCAACCCTCACTTTATTTTTAATACGCTAAACAATTTATACGCCTTAACTTTAACTAAGTCTGACTTAGCGCCTGTGGTAATCGAAAAGCTATCCGATATTCTTGATTACATGCTATATCGATGTAGCGACAAATTCGTTTCTGTTAAACGTGAGATAAAACTGATCGAAAATTACATTGCGTTAGAAAAAATCCGCTATGGTTCTCGTTTATCGATTGAATTGCAAAGCGATGTCGATGATGATCAAATGATAGCACCGCTGATATTACTTAACCTGGTCGAAAATGCCTGCAAACATAGCGCCAGTGAAGAGCTCGACATCGCCACAGTAGAAATATCCATTCAATCTAAACTGCAAGGCATTCGAATTGTGGTTGAAAACACTGTACCACCCGTTAGCCGGAAGCAGACTGAGGATAACAATTCAATAGGATTAGAGAACTTGCGTCGTCAACTCGAATTGCTTTATCCCGAAAAACATCAATTGACTATCTCAACAGCCAATCAAAAATTTTGTGTTGAACTATTCCTCGATTCGATTCATGACTTGCAGGGACAATCCTGATGAGTCTATATAAATGCATCATTGTTGACGACGAACAACTAGCGCGCGAACTTATCGCTAATCACTTAACCAATCTTGATGAATTTGAGGTGATTGCTAGTTGCCATAGTGCTATTGAGGCACAACAGGTATTGCTAGAGAATCCGATAGATTTGATGTTTCTAGATATTGAAATGCCGGTACTAAAGGGTACCGATTTTTATCAAAGCTTAGTCAAAAAACCTAAGGTGATATTTACCACAGCTTATCGCGACTATGCATTGGAAGGATTTGAACTTGATGCCGTCGACTATCTACTAAAGCCAATTGTTTTCTCACGTTTTTTTAAGGCCATTGAGAAATTTAAAGCAAACTATCAACTCGCCAAACCAGCGAATTCTAATAACAGCCAACAAAAATCAGAAAGGCAATACCTCTTTGTAAGAGAAAATCGCAAGCAAGTGAAAATTATTTTTGATCAAATCTATTTTATCCAAGGGCTAAAAGACTACTTGAAGATATTTACCACTAAAGGCAATCATGTCATTAAAAGCACCATCAGTGGATTTGAAAAAGAGTTACCAGCGCAGTTCGCGCGCGTTCATCGTTCCTATATCATTAATCGAGATCAGGTATCCGCTTTTACCGGTCACGAATTAGAAATTGCCGATCATGAGATACCTATCGGCGAAAATTATAGGAAAGATTTAAAACTCTAGTATACTGATTGAGATACAATCATTAATACTATTATTCATAACCTCGATCAATGGTGGATGGTGTCCAGCGGGATCTGTAAGCCTGCCACGTTTTTGCCGCCTTGAGCCAGTGATTTAAGACTTGAACACCGACGGTATTCTCCTTATAAAGCTAACACAGTCAATACAGAGTTAGGTTGAGAAAGGCCAAAAGTCTTTTCAGCACGTCACCTTTTTTTCTACCCAATTAATCGAATTGCCAATTAGGACAATTGATCCGGAAACTATGCTTACAACAGCTCCAGCTGCAAATAGAAAAACAACCTGAGTTAAGCATGTATGGCCTCCGTTACAACCCAGTGCAAGTTTTTTTTGCTCTTTGTTAAGCTCTAGTTTGACTCTAGTCTCGCTGCATTGGTAATCGTAGTATGTCGTTTTTTTGGGGGTCATGATGCAGCCACATAGGCCGAATGAGATAAATACCGAAAGCATTATTTTAAGCACTCTATTGGTCCCTCTTGAGTTAGAATTGTTCAGCTTAGGCTAAATATATGAACAGTAACTGAACACATCGTTGGTTTCGGCAAGAAATCTCCGAGGAATTTACTGCATACAATAAGCTAATCCCAACCAGCAAAAATTGAAGTTTTCGAAAAAATTTAGAAAAACTTGAAATAAATTCTTACATCTATCGTTAAGCAGCTTATCGACCATCGAGAACCTACATAAAGTGAAGTATTTAAGGAACAACCTCAACCAGACCAAACAGCGCTTTAATACTTATGTTTTGACTGAAGTATCTATCGTCATATCGCTGGTCATAGCACTGGCTAGTTTTGCAATCGCACTAATGCCAACTTATGCTAGTAAAGCGGAGCTAGCAGAAGTGCTATCCTCGTTTCCAAGCTTTAAAGCGACTATTTCACAACAGTATATGGAAACAGGTCACTGGCCAGAAAAAACTGAACTAGACCCTTCACAGCATTACTCTCAAGATCTGATTAAACGAATTGAATTTGATGGCAAAGGCACGATTAACTACTTTTTGAATGATCGCTTTAGCAATCTAAAAGACAAAACCATTTCTTTTACCGCCACCATTAATCCTCATCAGCAGTGGGAAAATATTATCTGGACTTGTGGTTATGCAAAACCACTCGCGGGATACCAGCCCCAGGGAAAAAATCTTACTGATGTTGATTCCAAGTTATTGCCAAGAGCCTGTAAGATTTAACAGCGGTTCACCAAACAACTAATTCATACTAGTAGTTAAATTAAGGAGTTTAGATATGGATGAAAACCAAAAAGCCTTCATTCGAAGGCATATACGAGCACTGATAGATCGAGGTTATACGACAGACGAAGCGCTAAAAAACTCATTAGCTATTTTGCACGATGAGCAACAGTCAAAAGAGATCCTTAGCTACTACAAACAGAACCTTAGCTTGACTCAAACGCTACAGCATTTTTCAGTGATTCGAATCGAGCAAGGTTTACTTAATGCGCTGATTAAATTGGAGAAAAGATCATCGAGTCAACATGCAAGCTTTCAAAGCCTGCTACAAACCGATGAAATAATCTCAAGTGTTTTAGCATTATTTAAAGCTAAGTTATCTGTCGGTCTTGGCTATGCCGCTTGGCTCTCTGTGTTTGCTACTTTGGTATTTTCAATTGTGCAAATCAAAGTTCTTCCTCAATTTGCAGATTTATTCTCTGGGTTTGGCGCTGAACTACCGGCAATGACCAAAACTGCAATAGCATTTCAAGACAGTATCATCTCGCCTGCTCTGATAGGCGTATTACTAGCAGCTTCGATTGGCTATTTATTGTCTGTGCTACGTTTAATACCAATGAGTAAATTGCTTGATGGCAAATCTTTTAACGCCAGATTGGTCAAACTATTCCCTTTTGTAAAATCGGTTTTTGATTATCTAAGAACCATGCGTTGGTTGAGTGGATTAAACACTTTAATCGCCGGCGGTCTGAGCCTTGAAGAAAGTAAAAACTTACTACCAAACGAATCCAAAAGTTTAGAAAAATATTTACCTGGTTTTGAGGCGAGTTTGTCCACCGCCGCTAAAATTGATGGACTCACAGCCGAGATCCAATACCAACAAAATCAGCTCGAATTAATCGCTGAAAGCATGGTCACCAAAGCCACTGCCAAACTAACCGCTAGCGTGATGGTTTTTGTGGTTGGTTATATCGCTTTTACATTAATTGCCAGTTATCTACCTATTTTCCAGTTAGGAGCAGTCGTATGAATTATTTAGCCATTCTAAATGCAAAAACAACCAAAGCCTTTACGCTAATTGAATTAATGATAGTGGTCGCAATTATCGGCATACTAGCTGCAATTGCTTTACCTGCTTATCAAGACTATACCATTCGTGCACAGATGGCCGAAGGGCTCACAATGACCAATGCTCTCAAACCTAAGATTAGTGAGTTTTACAAGTATAAAGGTCGATTCCCTAAGGATAATGCTGAAGCCGGACTTCCCGAAGCGAAATACTTAATGGGAAATTATGTTAAAAGTATGACGGTTGAAAACGGCGCCATCCATATTGAACTAGGTAACAAAATCAACTCTAGATTGTTAGGAAAAATACTCTCCCTTCGACCTCAATATGTTGAAGAGACTGATATTACACCACTAGCTTGGTTATGTGGCGGCAGTGATGTGGTTGATGGAATGCAAGTGAGTGGTGAGAATAAAACAGATATTAGGGACTCCTACTTACCAATGGCTTGTAGGTAACATCAGTAGCCAATTTCGCAGCGTATAGCTTTAATAACTAATCGTTAGAGTAATACGCTGCGAATCTCTTTAGCCCTTTATGTTTGCTTGTTAAACAAAATTAGAATATTGCATCACACCATTAACTCTGAAATCCTGAAAGCCTAGAGAACCCGCAATACGCTGCACACAAGGCTTCCCCGCTGCGCTTTCAAACAAACCCGAAATCAATCCTATAAACACACTCATCGGACAATCGACACTGGTTGAAAGTCTGTGTTATACACTATCACTGATAAAACTCTAACTGCCGCCTACTAGGGAGCTAAACCATGACCACCACTCGACCAGTCCACGTTTTTCGCTATTTGTTAATGATTTTTTTCTCTTCGCTTTTCACCACATCCGTCGTATCAGCCAAGTCAGATTCGGTGATGAACTCGGAAACCTTTGATGGCCTAAAACTTCGAAATATCGGTCCAGCATTGATGTCGGGTCGAATTGCCGATATTGATATCGATCCAAATGATAAGAATGTGTGGGTAGTCGGTGTAGGTTCTGGCGGTGTATGGAAAACCACTAATGCTGGAGTCACTTGGCAACCGATTTTTGATGACCAAAGCGTCTACTCTATCGGTACGGTGGCAATCGATCCTAATAATTCATCAACGATTTGGGTCGGTACTGGCGAAAACGTCAGTGGACGACATGTTGGATTTGGCGATGGAATTTATGTCAGTCATGATGGCGGCGCAACTTGGCTAGACAAAGGCCTCAAAGATTCAGAGCACATCTCGGAGATTATTATCCATCCAAGCAATCCCAATATCGTTTGGGTGGCTGCTCAAGGCCCGCTTTGGTCTAAGGGTGGTCAACGAGGACTGTTTAAATCAACAGATGGTGGTGATACCTGGAAACGAACCCTTGGCGATAACCAATGGGTTGGAGTGACCGACTTACAAATCGATCCTAGAAATCCGGACCGACTTTATGCCGCAACTTGGCAACGCCATCGAACCGTTGCTGCAGTTTTAGATGGCGGAGAAGGCACAGGGATCCACCGTTCAGAAGATGGTGGTGAGACCTGGATTCAACTCAACCCACACACTGACAAAAAGAACACTAATAAAAAGAAAAAAGTACTTTCGCAAAACAGCGGATTACCCAAGTCTAAAATGGGCAAAATTGGTCTTGCCATTTCTCCAATTAATCCGGATGTTTTGTATGCTGCAATCGAATTAGATCGACGAACCGGCGCGGTATACAAGTCAACCAATCGTGGCGCTAGCTGGACTAAACAATCTGACGCAGTGGGAGGCGGAACCGGACCGCATTATTATCAAGAGCTTTATGCAAGCCCGCACCATTTTGATCGAATTTATCTGGCGGGCCCAGGAATGCAACAGTCCAATGATGGTGGCAAAACCTTTTTCGCAATGAAGGAAGAGCACAAACATGGCGATAACCATTCACTCACTTTTTCATCGACTGACAAAGATTATTTATTGATGGGTTCCGATGGCGGTATATACGAATCGTTTGATGATGGTGACAATTGGCGCTATATCCCTAATTTGCCAATTACTCAATATTATAAAGTAGCGGTCGATGATGCCGCTCCTTTTTACAACATCTACGGTGGAACACAAGATAACGGAACTCAAGGTGGTCCGTCTCGAACCAATAATCGCAACGGTATTCGAAATTCAGACTGGGAAATGGTGTTGTTTGCAGACGGTCATCAACCTGCCACTGAACCAGGTAACCCGAACATTATGTATGCCGAATGGCAACAGGGTAATTTGGTTAGAGTTGACCGAACCAATGGTGAGTTAGTCTTTATTCAACCGCAACCCGCCGAAGGCGATCCTGAAGAACGCTTTAATTGGGATGCGCCCATTCTAGTTAGTCCTCACAAGGCAACGCGGATTTATCATGCGTCGCAACGAGTGTGGCGGTCAGAGGATAGAGGTGATACTTGGACCGCCATATCGGGCGACCTGACCAAAAACCTCGACCGAATTGAACAACCCATTATGGATGGTAAGCCTGGTTGGGATGCTGCTTGGGATATGTGGGCAATGTCTAACTACAGCACTATTACTTCTTTAGCCGAATCACCAAAGAAAGAAGGTCTGATTTATGCTGGCAGTGATGATGGTCTTATTCATGTAACAGAAAATGGCGGAAAAGACTGGCGAAAAATTAAAGTCTCAAGTTTACCGGGTGTTCCGGATTCCGCATTTATTAATGATATTAGAGCCGATTTATTTGATGCTGATACGGTTTACATCGCTTTGGACAATCATAAATTTGGAGACTATAAGCCATACTTATTAAAATCGACTAATCGTGGTAAAAGCTGGAAATCGATCGCCGGTGACTTACCTAAAAAACATTTAGTCTGGCGAGTAGTACAAGACCATATTAAATCGAGCCTGATGTTTGCCGCGACCGAGTTTGGGGTATTCTTTACCGTTAATTCTGGCAAAAATTGGGTGGAGCTAAACGGTGATGTACCAACAATATCATTTAGAGATATTACCATTCAACGTAGAGAAAACGATTTAGTTCTTGCCAGCTTTGGTCGTGGTTTTTACGTGTTAGATGACTATAGCGCACTAAGAGATGTTTCAGAAAAAAGCCTTGCTCAATCAAAATTATTTACTCCAAGAAAAGCTTGGTGGTATATCGAACAAGGTCCTTTATCCCGTTTCGAATCAAAAGGCTATCAAGGGGCAAGTTTTTACAATGCGCCTAACCCAGATTTTGGTGCAACCTTTACTTACTATTTAAAGGAAGCAGCAAAAACTAAAAAACAAATTCGACAAGAAAAGGAAGCTAAACTTAAAAACCAAAATAATATTCCCTTCCCCGGCTGGCAAGCTGTTGAACAAGAACGTCGTCAGCAACAACCACAAATATGGTTAACCGTTAAAGACAACGAAGGGAAAGTAGTTCGTCGAGTAGCAGGTACCAATAACAAAGGTTTTAACCGAGTTAGTTGGGATCTTGGCATTCCAAATTCAGAGGCTATCACTACCGCCAACCCGGGAGATGATCAAAGTTACATTCAGATTAGTTTTTTGTCTGCGCCCGGAAAATATACGGTTGAATTGAGTCAACAACTCGACGGAGTTGTCACTCCTCTCGGAGAAGCTCAGGAGTTTTTAGTTGAACCAATGGCGCCAGGTTCATTAAAGGGTGCACCGACTCAACAAGTGGTCGAGTTCTGGCAAGCAATTAGCGATATCAAACGTGACGCCAGCGCTACTCACTACTCTTTAGAAGAGGCTCAAAATAAAGTAAAAATGTTGGCGTTGGCTCTACAACGTTCTAAAGCTTCGCCGGGTAATTTAGACCAACAACTCCACGGGATCCGTTCGGAGCTGTTAGATATTAGCCACCAATTAAATGGTGACGCTTCTAAATTTGAGGTCTATCTAAACAACGTTAAGACCGTGAGTAACCTCATTGGCGTTGCCGAACTTGGAACGTCTTTCTCTACCTACGGACCAACACCGACCCACCGACAGAGTTTAAAATTAGCGCTAAAAAAACTGGATCTTGAAAAAGCCAAACTCAAAGCAATTATTGAGTTAAAGATTCCTGCACTTGAGAAACAGTTAAGGGAAAACGGCGCACCATGGGTTAAACAACAAAGATTGCCTTAGTCGTTTTCAGTTAGAAAAAAGGGGCTCTGCAATAGAGCCCCTTTTTATTTCAGCGACCTTTCGACTTCGCCTTGGTGACTGACTGTTAAGCCAATTGAGCGCAGTCGAAATCAGTCGCCACCTGAACAAACAACTACTGTAATTGAGTTAATTTATAACCTGCTTTTGTTAGTAAATCGACCAGTCCTTTTTCACCAACAATATGACCGGCACCTACCACAACGAACAAACTTTTATTCTGAGCTAAAAGCGCCTGAATATTTTTTGCCATCTCAATATTTCGATCAATAAACATCGCATCATAAATCGCTTTCGCGCTAGCGTTATCCAAGCCTTTGGTAAACATTTCTACCATCGCGGCATCGTCACCAGTTTTCCAAGCTGTAAATAAAGATTCCATTTCTTCTTTGGTTGCTTCGAGACTCTGAACTAGCATCAGTTCTTGCTGCTGCTGATTAAATCCGCTCAACAATTTTAATTGACCATCGGCAGTTTCCAAACTCACAACATTTTTATTGGATTTATGGGCTAAGTCGAGGAAATGTTTATCGATTCCTAACTCTTCTTTATAGCCAAGTTGTTGGATAATCATTAGTTGTAGTTGCAAACTAACAAACCATTCTTTCAGCGGAGAAAATTGGCTGCAAGGAAGCGTTTTTTCAGTACAAGCTTTTTGATAAACCGATAATGCTTCTGGACTTAATCGACTTTCTAAAGTGGAAGTCATATCAACTCCTAGTTCTTGTATAAGAGGAAGTAATTTTTGTTCATCACCCGGTTTAAGATCGATTTCGACCACCAAATTCTCAGCTTGGTTGTACGCATCTTGAACAACTTTTGAAAGCGGATACATATCTTGTGACCCAAGATGAATTGACCCGAATAGATAGCTACTTTTACCATCTTTTTCAACTTTCCATAAATCAGGTTTACCATTATCAGCCGATACTGAAGCTGTCACTAATGCAAAAACAGCCGAAAAAAGACTGATAGCGATTTTTTTAATCATAAATTTTCCTTAATTAGTTTGGGATTGCTTAGCTAAGTCTAATCACACTAGTAATTATTACAATCAAATCTTTAACAAACTGAGGATTGGCTTTCATTAGATTCGATTTGAAGTAAGAGATTTATTAAGAGGTAACTCTAGCGCAGCCCGTTATTTGTAGTTATCGCGCATTAGCGATATAGTCAAGACTCATTGAAAATAAGGAGAATAATAATTATGAATGTTTCTATTTTTGATATGTGGTTAGCTATCTTGTTAGCCGGACTGTTTTGCTGGATTGCCAGTGCGATCATTCATATGGTGCTCAAGTATCATAACGCCGATATGAATAGCCTACCTAATGAAGACTCTGTTTCTAATGCCCTAAGAGAAGGAAACTCTTCCCCTGGACTTTATCACATGCCATTTTGCGGTGACATGAGCGAAATGGGTAAACCAGAAGTACAAGAAAAATTTAGTAAAGGGCCTGTTGCAATGGTAACTATTTTCCCGAATGGATTACCACCTATGGGAAAACTACTGACGCAACAGTTTTTGTTTTTTGTATTGGTTTCGGCCTTACTTGCTTACGTAATGACAATGTCAGTTTCAATTGGTGCTGACTATATGAGCGTGTTTAGATTAGCATTCGCTACGGCCTTTATTGCCTATGGAATGGGTGGTCTTCCGTTTAGCATCTGGTATGGACATCCTTGGTCTAATTGTTTGAGGTTCTTGCTCGACGCTTTAATTTATGCCGCAGTTACTGCCGGAACTTTTGCTTGGTTGTGGCCTGCGGCGGTCTAAGGAAACACAGCCAGTTTGACTACGAACGTGGGATATTTTTGGATAGCTCCCTTCCAATGTTTGATTTCGACTGCGCTCAATCAGCTCAATAAGTAGCCTGAGCGGAGTCGAAGGCGGGATTGTTTTTAGCTCTTTGACAAAAGAATCTACGGTTATTAGCAAGCCCGTAATACGATTGATATACTCAGCGTACTATCCTAATCAATTGGACTCTCAACATGCCCGATAATGTCGAAATTCTGGTCGCTGACTACCACAATCCCCAACATGCCGAAGCAATAAGTGACTTACTCAATTGCTATGCAGAAGATCCCATGGGCGGCGGTAAACCGCTGACCGAAGAAGTAAAATCGATTCTGGCTGCCAAATTGGCCGAACAAGGTAATGCCTTTTCGATTTTATGCTATGTAGACGGAGAACCAACAGGTTTAATCAATTGTTTCTTTGGTTTCTCAACTTTTAAGTGTAAACCACTTGTCTACATTCACGATGTAGTCGTCACTGGCAATCATCGAGGCTTAGGCCTCAGTCAGAAAATGCTTGAGCGAGTAGAGCAAATTGCAAAAGAAAAAGACTGTTGCAAGCTGACTTTGGAAGTGCTCGAAGGAAACAATATCGCAAAAAATGCCTATATTAAATTTGGCTTTTCCGGTTATGAGTTGGATCCAGAAATGGGCAAGGCGCTTTTCTGGGAAAAAGCCCTTTAATTAATAGATTTTACCTATGAATAAGACTAAATTAGAATAATCATGTGTTAAATTAGCTGCAAAATTATGCAACTGTACTTATATTTCAGTATAATTCGCGACTAATTTTCAATCACCTCAATTAATTTAAAGGTACTAAAATGAGCAAAGCATTCGTTGCGATCTTAATGGGTTCAGATTCTGACTGGCCTTGTATGCAAAACACTCTAACTATTTTGAAGGATCTTGGTATCCGAGCGGAAGTTAAAGTCACTTCTGCACACAGAACACCAGCTGCAACTCACGAGTATGTGAAAGACGCTGAATCACGTGGATGTGCAGTGTTCATTTGTGCGGCTGGGCTTGCAGCTCATTTAGCTGGAGCAGTAGCTGGATTAACGACTCGTCCAGTAATCGGTGTACCAATGGACGGTGGCCCGCTAAAAGGCCAAGACGCTTTATTGTCAACAGTTCAGATGCCAGCAGGTGTTCCAGTAGCGACAGTTGCAATCGGTAAAGCAGGCGCAAAAAACGCGGGTTACTTGGCAGCTCAAATGCTAGGTATCGCTGACCCAGAAGTGGCTAAAGCAGTTGCTGCTGATCGTGCAGCGAACGCTGCGGCAGTTATCGAAAAAGATAAGCAGCTACAAGCCACACTATAGAACGACTTAGCGCTTAACTATTCAGTCGAGCGCAATGTGATTTTCTACCAGTGCATCAATGGCAATATCGGAAGGCAATCAAAACACTCAAAAGCGGTGGTGTGATTGCCTATCCTTCTGAATCTGTTTATGGACTAGGTTGTAACCCTTACAATCTACAAGCGGTTTCCGATCTTCTGAGTGTTAAACATCGCAGCTACAAGAAAGGCCTTATTATCTTGGTCAGCGATATCGAGCAAGCTTCCAGCCTAATAGAGCCACTTTCGACACAACAAAAACAGCGCATTCAAAATCACCATGGTCGAGCAACGACTTGGTTGGTCAACAAGTCTGAGCGAACTTCACCTCTTTTAGCCGGAAATCACGCCAAATTAGCTATTCGAGTGACTACCAATCCAGTCGCAAAAAAGCTCTGCGACATGATGCAAGGCCCCATCGTTTCTACCAGTTGCAACCGAAATGCCAAACCAACCAGCCGCTCCGCAGCGGTTATCCGCAATAAGTTTTATTTGCCATTAGCGCAAATTATCCCCGGTGAATGTGGCGGCGAGCCAGCATCACGCATTGTTGACCTAGAAAGCGGTCAGATTCTGCGCGCTTAACTAAAACTCTTATTTTTCTTGAAATTAACGATTGTTTGACTTGATTACTTGCATAATTAATTTACTTGATCAATACTTGACTACTCAACAATACATCAAGCGATAGCGCAAAAACAAGGGATTTAATATGCAACAATTTACTGCGACTATGAATTTGGCATTAGAGTTGGCTGCCATGAGCGCGCAGCTCACTAAGCGAGTCGACTCCCCGCTCAGTTTTCATGGTATTAGCTTTACCGAGTTTCTGGTAATGCATCACCTAAGTTTGGCCAATCAACAATGTATGCGCCGAGTCGATTTAGCCAATAAAATAGGGCTGAGCGCCTCAGGGATCACCCGTTTAATCAGTCCGATGGAAAAAATTGGTCTTGTCCAAAAACAAAAGAACCCACGCGATGCTCGAGTTAGCCTAGTTAAACTATCTGAAAGTGGTGAACGAATTTTCAATGAAGCAAGAGTCACCTTTGAGCAAAGCTGTGACTCTGTTTTTGAAAATCTTAGTGATGATGAAATACAACAATTGAGGAAATTGGCAGTTAAATTAGTTTAAGAATGTCTGATTTCGACTGCGCTCAATCGGCTTAACCGCAAGCGGCCTGAGCGGAGTCGAAGGCTTTTAAACGCAGAGCTAGCCCCAACCAGTGATGGATTTCGACTAGCCTCAATCATCTTGCTATCCACTACCCCGCCAAAGCTATGATCAATAGTTATTTGATCTCAAGGGTCTGTTCGATTTATGCTTTGTTCTCAATTAGTTAAAAGGAAAATTGGATTTGGAAGACTCCACAAGTGTATTTTATGAAGCTGCAACTTTAATGCTAGTCGGTATGGCATTCGTTTATGCATTCTTAAGTTTGCTGATTGTTGTCATCAAAACAATCATTGCGCCACTAGGAGTACGCTTTCCCGATCCTGTCGTAGCACCAAAGGCACCCCAGCCCGTGGCACCAACGCACAATCAGAATGATCAATCGATAGTCGCTGCCATTTCCGCTGCCGTAACCCAATACAGAAACAAGAACAATTAAAGACACAATAACTAATAAGAACATTCGCAATTAAAAAACCATTTCGGCGATCATCCAATTGAAGATGAATTAGCCAAGTAACTGAAACACCAAGGAAACGAACTATGTCCAGCCCAACAAAGCCTCTAGGCATTACTGAAGTCGTTCTGCGAGACGCTCACCAATCATTGTTAGCAACTCGATTTAGATTGGCAGACATGCTTCCGATTGCCCCTTTACTTGATGAAGTTGGTTTTTGGTCAATCGAATCATGGGGCGGCGCGACCTTCGACTCGTGTATTCGATATCTTGGTGAAGATCCTTGGGAGCGAATTCGCGCGCTTAAGAAGGCCATGCCAAAAACCAAACAACAAATGTTGTTCCGTGGCCAAAATATTTTGGGATATCGTCACTATGCCGATGACTTAGTGGAAAAATTTGTCGAGCGTGCTCATGTCAATGGGGTCGATGTGTTCAGAATTTTCGATGCCATGAATGACGTCCGCAATATGCAAGGTTCAATAAAAGCTGCGGTAAAAGTTGGCGCTCACGCTCAAGGTACTCTCAGCTATACCGTCAGCCCGGTACATGACTTGCAAGGTTGGTTAACCATGGCCAAGCAGCTCGAAGATTTTGGTGCACACTCTTTGTGTATAAAAGACATGGCTGGGTTGCTAAAACCTTATGTAGCAGAAGAATTGATTGGTCGACTAAAAGAAACCGTGTCGTTACCAATCGCGCTGCACTGTCATGCCACCACTGGCTTGAGCGTTGCCACTCATATGAAGGCGATTGATTCAGGTATCGACGTGATTGATACCGCGATTTCATCAATGAGTATGACTTACGGTCATTCACCAACAGAAACGCTTGTTTCGATTGTTGAAGATACTCCACGGGACACAGGTTTAGACCTTAAGAAACTCGCCGAAGTAGCCACTTACTTCCGTGATGTAAGAGAAAAATACGCAGCCTTTGAGGGAAGCTTGAAAGGTATCGACGCCCGAATTCTAATTGCCCAAGTTCCTGGCGGCATGCTGACTAATATGGAAAGTCAATTGCGAGAACAAGGCGCAGCGGATCGATTAGATGAAGTTCTTACAGAAATCCCCAAAGTTAGAAAAGATCTCGGCTATATTCCCTTAGTGACTCCAACCTCTCAAATCGTAGGTACTCAAGCGGTGCTGAATGTTTTGACCGGTGAGCGATACAAATCAATTACTAAGGAAACCGCAGGCGTCTTAAAGGGTGAATATGGCACGACTGCCGCGCCGGTAAACAAGGAACTTCAAAAGCGAGTACTCGACGGCGCCGAAGCAATCACCTGCAGACCGGCTGACTTAATCGATCCAGAAGTTGAAAGTTTAACCGCAGAGTTAGAAAAACTAGCTGCGGACAAGAATATTACACTAGCAGAAAGCAAAATTGACGATGTGCTGACTTACGCCTTGTTCCCTCAGATTGGTTTGAAATTTTTAGAAAACCGAAATAATCCCGATGCGTTTGAGCCAATTCCCGAAAAAGCATCCACTCTTACTCCCGCTAGCGCATCACCTGCAGCAAGTTCTTCTGGCGGGATTGAAAACTACTCAGTGCGCGTCGATGGCAAAGTTTACGAGGTCACGGTAGCACCCTCTGGTGAGATTCAAAACATTGCCACTTCCGATTCTTCAACACCAGCCGAGCCTGCGGCTGCACCAGCAGGAGGAAGCTCATTGGATGCGCCCCTTGCCGGAAACATTTTTAGACTACAAGTGAATGTAGGCGACCAGGTCGGCGAAGGCGATGTACTCATTATTATGGAAGCAATGAAAATGGAAACTGAAATTCGCTCTAATGCAGCCGGTAAAGTCACCGCCATTCATATTAAAGAAGGCGATGGCGTTTCCGTCGGCCAATCGTTGCTGAGCATAGGATAATAGATTAATGGAATCATTAACCATACTTTGGCAATCGACTGGACTAGCTAATTTTGAGCTAGGCCAAATCGTGATGATGTTAGTCGGCTGCGGTTTGCTCTACTTAGCCATCGCAAAAAGTTTCGAGCCGTTATTACTACTGCCAATCGGTTTTGGCGCAATACTCACCAATATCCCGCTGGCCGGTTTTACCGAAGTGGGTGGCTTGCTTCATTACATTTATTATGCAGGGATAGATACTGGAATTTTTCCGTTATTAATTTTTATGGGTGTCGGAGCAATGACGGACTTTGGCGCATTGATCGCCAACCCTAAGATGTTATTACTCGGAGCTGCCGCCCAGTTTGGGATCTTCGCGACTTTATTTGGAGCCATTGCGCTTAATGGTGTTCCCGGAATTGAATTCACTCTAAAGGATGCTTCCGCAATCGCAATTATCGGTGGTGCTGATGGTCCGACAGCGATTTTCCTAGCGTCAAAACTAGCTCCAGAATTACTCGGAGCAATCGCAGTCGCTGCCTATTCTTATATGGCATTGGTGCCAATTATTCAGCCGCCGATTATGCGCGCATTGACCACAGAAGATGAACGTAAAATTCAGATGGCTCAACTACGTCATGTCACCAAGATTGAAAAAATAGTTTTCCCGCTAGGTGTATTGTTAATGACCATCCTCTTCCTACCAACAGCGACCCCATTAGTTGGAATGTTTTGTTTAGGTAACTTAATGCGAGAGTCTGGAGTAGTTGAGCGCTTAAGTTCTACAGCACAAAATGAATTGATTAATATTGTCACTATCTTTTTAGGGTTAGGTGTTGGTTCAAAACTCAGCGCCGATGCATTTCTAAATTTGAAAACCGTTGGCATTTTAGCTTTAGGTGCGGTGGCGTTTTCAATTGGAACCGCTACTGGATTATTGATGGCTAAATTAATGAATAAGCTTTCTAAAGATCCGATCAATCCTCTAATTGGCGCGGCAGGCGTTTCAGCAGTCCCAATGGCGGCGCGTGTGGCTAATAAACTAGGATTAGAAGCAAACCCCCATAACTTCTTATTGATGCACGCTATGGGGCCAAATGTGGCAGGTGTGTTAGGTTCGGCTGTGGCGGCAGGTATTTTGTTGGCGTTGGTGGGTTGATAGCCTCAGGGTTTAGGGACCTAAAGATAATCTTTGTGCTTTTAGCCGCCATAGCAACAAATGATTTTCGTAGAAAGGACACCACCGAGATAGTTCAAGTCGCCTGTCTTTTGTAAGAGCGCGTCATCAAAGCTTCGCTTTGAATAATTCAGCTAGATAGATCTAGAGCCCGTTGTCATAAGTCAAAACTCCCATCAGATCTGACCTCGATCAAGGGATATCAATACTCATTCTTTAAACCTGATCCCAAATACTTATAATGATGTCCAGAAAGAAACGAACATTCGAGAAGAAAACTAGTGAAATTTCTTATTCCTCTTATATTTTGCTTGGGAATATATACTCCCGATTGCCATAGCGACCCAGAGTGGCGCTCGTTGACCTATGATAATGATATCTTTATTGGAGAAGATAGCGGTTACACCAATGGAATTTATTTTTCACAATATAAAACTAACCAAAAATCAGACAAGTTGACCCCAGGAGTATTGCTGAACCCTCTGTTATGGAGCTTGCCTAAAGAAACACACCTGGAACAGTTTAGTTCGACAACGATTGGACAGGCAATACTCACGCCATTTGACATCACCCAAGAAAATCCCGATGAAGGTCAGCTACCCTATTCTGGGCTACTATTTATGAACCAAACGTTTATTGTACAAAATGGCTCTATTGCAGATAAGGTTAGTACTACCCTCGGTGTTGTTGGACCTTGGTCTGGGGCTGAATCTACCCAGAAATTTGTTCATAAGATGATAGGCTCAGATCAGCCTGAAGGTTGGGATCAACAGCTCGACAACGAGCTAGTCTTTCAGTTTTCCAGAGGTCGAGCATGGCGAAATTGGCATTCAAAATCTAACAACATGGATTTTGTCTCCATGGCAGAAGTTCAACTAGGAACCATTGAGAGTTCAATTAACGCGGGTTTTCTACTCCGCTATGGTCAGGAAATCGAAGAGACCTATGCAGCAGGCCTTTTATCTCCAAGTCGCACTACTAATCCGGTTGCTATAGAGGGCGGATGGTATGTCTATGCAGGGTTACATTTCGCTCATTTATTCAACAACATTCATGCAGATGGAAATACATTTTCGAATAGTGCATCAATCAACTATCAACGACTACAATCAGGTGGATTTTTGGGGTTAGCTTATTCTTGGCAGGATTTTTCGATTACTTTCGCTGTTAACAATATCAAGGTCGGCATTTTTTCTGTTGATGAAAACATTGAAGATGTATTGCAATACGGAAGTCTCACTTTTCTTTGGCGTGTTTAGCGAAATTGTTAAACGTCTCTGGCACGAATTGCTTTTCACAGCATTTTTGATCGCTAATTTCGCGAAAGCTTTTAACAGGCTCTCTATTCATGCAAATCATCTTAGGTACTATATTGTCATAGATATCAGTTACATTTCCTTAGCGAAGCTCAACACCTTATCAATAGGTATGTGGTCGCCCTCATCCTTACCTTGATAAACTGTTTGAATGACGCCTTGCTCATCTACAAGCAACGATAATGGCATAGTTAAAAATCGAGACGAAACCTCTCGTGGAATATAACCTCTAAAAATAGCAGTCAATAAAGTTGGTAGACGCAATAACATTCCCTTCACCATTCCTATCAGCGACTTTTCAACCCCAAATAATTGATAGTATTCCCGTTTTTCATCAGCCAAAATCGGGAATTTGGCGACGTGCTTGTTCGCGTGCTTCTTTAAGTGGTCGATGTTGGATTCGAAAATAGCAACGATTTCGAAATTCTCTTCCAACTCTGATTTTGCTTTTATTAACTCTGCCATTCGCATGTTACAAAAAGGACAGGTTGCAAACCTAAAGAAAGTGAGTAAATACCTTGTTCCCTGTAAAGAATGACTATCAAATTGTATACCATCTATTCCCGGCAATATTATCCGAGGCATCATTTCGTTAACTTTCATATTTAACTCCTGACTTATTCTTAGCATTAACAAGACGTTCAGTTTCTAATTCATTAAGATTCATCAAATCATAAAAAAACAGATAAATGATTTCTCATCATTCGAGGAGATGCGACGCCGGAACCTCTAGAAAGCTCATTTGGTGCCATGATTTCTCTCAACAGTATTATCGATCTGTAAATTCTCACAGTGCTTTTTTATCGACCTAATTATTCTATTCATGCTTTCAGAAAAAATATCATTTTCTCGATTTATCTGGACTAGTTTAATCTGTTTTAAACAATTACCTTTATTAGTATTCAACAGCTGAATAGTGAACATTCTTTCGATTTTGTTTTTGGAATTATCTGGTTCTTGATATCTTTGTTTATGTAGAGCAATCAAAGAATTCTTCCATTTATTAAAGAGCCTACTTTCATCTGCCGCCCCCTTCATATTCGCCATAAAAGTTATGATTGGTTCAGCATAATTGAAGGCTATGTAACTTGCACGCTGAGACTGTGCCGTTAAATAATCAGTCAGCTGCTTCTTTCCAGTAATGCCAAAAAGCATCTCAGCAAAGTTATGTGAAGACAAAGTCAGATTTGATGACGGAGAATACAGAAAACTATCCCAATAGATCTTGTCTACCCCTTTTAACATTTCTAACGCATAGTTCTCAGAAGTCATTAATAGTTTTTTTCGGTTTTCACCTAGTTCAAGAGCTCCTAACTTGTTATAAATTTGAAGTATTAAGTTCATCGCCTGTCTAAAGTTGTTGATCCTTTGGCTAACATCGGCCTCATGTTGATTGATTAATAAATCATCTCCTAAGTTTTTCTTAATAGTGAGTTCTTGCCTAGCATTAGAAAATAACTTATCTAACTCAAGTTTCAGTTGCTTTAGTCTTAGTGATTGCGCTTGGTAATCGCTTTTGTTTGCAGTAGCTTTAACTGGAAGAGTAGGACTAGGATAATGCGCTCTCGCATAAGCCTCGTATTCCGAAATTATCTGTAGAGCGCTATTTAAGTGTTCGATAGACCAATAAAGAGCGTTACTATTTATCGGGTATTTTACTATCTGATTGACTTGATTATTCTCCGTTGTGAGAGAATCGATGAGATCAACACCTGATATTTGTACAGTGTCGTTTCGATCGTCTTTAGCAAAGACTTGATTGGTGTTTGAGAAATAAACCAACGACATTAGAACAATGGGCCACACTGATTTTGTAGACAAAACGTTTCGCTTTAGTTTAGTAGAACCAAAAGAGTCTGAGTTCGCACCTTTTCGCTCTAATTCTCGTAGTTTTGTCTCTACTAGCATAGAATCACGCCTTCTTCACAAATTGCGCAGTGATCATCATTTCACCCGCGCCATCAACTTTGCAATCCAGCTGGTGGTCTTTTCCATCGACAATTCGTCTCACGACCGCTTTAGTGCCAATTTTAAGAACCAGCGAACTACCTTTGACTTTTAAATCCTTTGCAATGGTGACCTTATCGCCCTCAGCTAATAGAGTTCCGTTACTGTCCCTAACAGTGACCAATTGGTCTTCAGCAACTTCTTTAGGGTTCCACTCATGTGCGCATTCAGGGCATATGAGCAGCTCTTGGTCTTGATAAACAAATTCGGACTGGCAATTGGGGCATGGTGGAAACGACATAATAATCAATAACTAAGATGAACTGTTTGGTAATAATACTGTACCTATTTTAAATTGGCGAATTAATCCATCGACTACCTAACCAATAATCCCACGTCAGCAAGAAGTCAGCTAAAAGTCATTGCCTATTCAGGCGTTTTATATTCGTTTCGTTTAAATTTATTCAAGTCACTCAAATCTTAGAAAATTGAGCCTGGCCGAAATAGCTCACTAGCAGGGTTTCAGCTTTAAACCTGAAAGCGCCTTCGACTCCGCTCAGGCAACTTGCATTTAAGCCGGTTGAACGCAGTCGAAACCTATCATGAGCAGAATGGACAATTTAGGTTTAACCGCCTTCGACTTCACTCAGGCTACTTTATTACAGGAGAAATCTTATGCCAAAACTATCCAAACTACTGATACTAACGACCACCCTAATGCTAGGTTTTTTTAAAGCCAATGCCACAGATGCCATCAGAATCAATCCTACTAACGAACCGGTGCTACTCGACGGTAGGTGCGCTAATGATGAATGGCAGGTAGCCACAAAAATTAAGCTGCCAGCGCAGGTTGCCATTTATCTAATGCATGATAAAGACTACTTCTATATTTGTGCTAAGGGTAAAGAAGAAGACATTACGGTGTTGGACCTTTATATCGAAAATTCGAAAACTGGCGAATTGCATAACTTTCATCTTTCCGCTCAAATGGGAGAAAGTGTACTCACCGACGAAGGGTGGAGGAACAAACATGGAAAGTGGGTTCTTAAAGATTTTGCTGGATTCTGGGTACCCTATTCGGGGCTTAAAGATCGCGAAAATCGATCAGGTCCAATATGGGCTAAAGGGACCCATAGACAGGTTCAGGTAGCACGCAAAAAGTTTTCAGGTAATACCAGGAATATGATGTTTTCTGTTGGAGCAGTGAATTACAAAGGTAACCGTATGGCAGAGTTTTCTTATCCAGAAAAGGGAATAAAAGAAGAAAAGTCCAGCTGGAGAGAATTTCTATTCTCAGAATAAGTATTCCCAAGAACTAAGAGTGAGGCTTTGATCAATCTAGCAAAGCCTTATTAAAGTTGAAGAATACCCATTGCTTAGGTGCGCTTTCAACTTTTCTATGAATCTTAATCTATCGCACCATATAACCAATGGCTCTCAAACAGCCCCATTGAATTTAATAGGGCTTGCCAACGCTTATCTTGATAGAGAAATGAGAAAGAGGGGTATTGAATGGTTTCAATCAAATAATCATCCCGTGTTTCGATTGCTTTATCGAGCCACTTATAGGTGTTCACCCTGTCTTTTCGATACGCATAGATATCAGCGATTGAACTCGGATCTGAATCTCCGTAACGACTAATGAACTCGTTAAGAGCATTATCCGATTCATTGATCTTACCTAGCGAAAAGAATGTCTTTGATTGAGAATAAAATTTCCAGTATCCATTCCTTTCTATCTGAGACGATTGATGTGCCTTTTCATTTTCGCCTTGTTCAAGAAGTATAAAGGCACGATAAGCGCGAGCAACTTCAGAGGTCGGTTGCCGGAGGATATACTTGTCGATATCTGCTAGCGCCTCTGTGTGTTTGTTTGCAACATACAAACCAATCGCGCTGTTATAATAATTAATGTAGGTTAACGGGTCACTCTTAATCGCTTGGTTAATCAAGATTGCACTTTCATCTAGGTAACCGGCCCAAAACTTAATATCACTAGCAGCGGCGATCAAATTTGGACTGCCGGCATCAAGCTCTAGCGCTTTATCAATGTTTTTAATCGCCGAATGATGTTTCCATTCATGAATATCTATTCTCGCAAGCGACGCATAAGCAGATGCAAAAGTGGGATCTAGCTCAATCGCTTTTTCAGCGGTTTCTCTCTGTTTTTGATAACCCAGCTTTGACTCAGCCGGGCTTAAATTGGTTGTTTCTCGATAGTGTATATTACTTAATAAATTCCAAGTAGGTGCATAGTTCGCATCGATCTCCAGAGATTGATAAGTTAGCTTTTTCGCGTTTTCAGTTGCTTCTTGAGTATGTTGAGAAAAAACAGCGCTTGCTTCCAAATAGAGTAGGTAGGCCTCAGGATCCGCATGAGCTGTTTTAGGTATTTCATCTTGTAGCAAGGTAATTTCTAGTTTATCAGAAACAACTTGGGCGATTTCGTCTTGCAGCGCGAAGATATCCGGCATTTGCTTGTCGTAAACTTCCGACCAAACATGCGAACCATCTAGCGCATCGATTAATTGAACCGTAATTCGAATCGCATCTCCCTGTTTACGCACACTTCCTTCAATAAGATAGCGAACATTCAGCTCTTTCCCAATAATAGTGATGTCTTTTTCTTTACCTTGATAAGAAAATGAAGACGTTCTACTAATTACCTTCAACTCCTTAATCTTGGCTAGCAAGTTAAGGATTTCTTCACTAATTCCTTCAGCAAAATAGTTTTGGTTTTTTAGCACACTCATATCACGAAATGCTAAAACAGCTATCGATTTATCGAACTTTTGGTCAATTTCAGCCTCCTTGTTCTTTTGACTGATCAAATGAATAGCCAGATAACTCATACTTAAAAACGCCAACACTAGCATGCTAAAGCGCCAAGGGTATCGCCACGACGTATTATCATTGGCATGTTTTATTGAATTATCGTTGGGGAGCTTATTTGCTGAAACTTGGGTTACCTCGGCTATAAATTGGTAACCTCGACCATGAACCGTTTTAACGCAGCGCTGCTTTTTGCCATCATCACCAATCACAGCACGAAGTGTTTTAATGTGGTTACTTAATGTAGAATCAGATACCGTTCGACCTTTCCAAATCTGTTCCAATACTTCCGCTCTAGTTACCACTCGTTCTTTGTTTTTGAGTAAATAGATTGCCAGATCAAACACCAATGGTTCGATGCTGAGTTCAGTATCACCTTTGTGCGCTGTAAAATTATTTTCGTCAAAAACGAAATCATTAAATTTATAAATCATGTTGTTATTACCGGCTGAAAGACATGGATTAATTGAGATATCTTGAGCTGGTATTTCTCCTTGATTGTACAATCTAGTATCGATCAGTTTGAAATTCGACTAAGTCAGCGTAACAACATCAATTTATTCTATTACTAAGGACTAAGTTAACGATGTTGTCACAGAAACCAAATTTTGTCATGCGTTTCGTGGCCGGCGCCAAAAGATGTCAGACACCATCGTTAAAGTGATGTCTTTGCAGCCATATGACCAAGCGACACCAAGTGAGTGTAGTTCACAGAGCTGTGCAGCTAATCGTTATAAACTAGGCGATAACCAAAGCTAATTTAATCAAGCTAGTTAATGAATCGGCTTAGCGCTCTATAAAAATTTGTCTTCTTTTGACATAAACGCTGATTATTAGAGACTAACTGTATAACTTGAGTAGATAATCGACCAATAGCTTAGGTCGTAGCGCTTTAAAACAGTAGCTTAATTGATGTAACTAAGGTGATACATGCAGAAAGAGTTTGAGCAGGTAATAGCTGATAATCAGGGGCGAATACGCTATATCGCCTCTCGTTATTGCCAGCATAATGATTTTGAAGATATGTATCAGGAAATATTGATGCAGTTATGGCGCAGTTTTGCCAGTTTCAAAGGAAATTCATCTAGAGAAACATGGCTTTACAAGGTCGCCTTAAACACTGCTACAACCTTTGTCGGTAAAACCATTAAGCGCAGAGAACTACGCCAAGCTTTAGCAAAAGTCGCCGCACCAGAAGGACAAATAGGCCAAGAGAACTGCCAAGCGGACATTTTAAATGCTTTTATGAATACTTTATCAGACATCGAAGCAAGTATTCTAATGATGTATTTAGACGGGCTAACATCTGAAAACATCGCTGAAGTTGTCGGTATCACTGCTAATGCGGTCAGAGTAAGAATCAAGCGAATTAAATCAACATTTGAAGACCAATATATAGGTGAAGAATCATGAAGTTCGATGATTTGAAAACAGGTTGGAAAACCGAAGTTGAGAAAACGGGTAAACAACAAGATCTTACTCGCCTAGTTGAATCACTAGAAAAGGAAACGAAAAAATTGGATAAATCGATTAAACGAAGAGACATTATGGAAATATCCATTGCGCTTTTGCTGATCCCCGTTTGGGCATGGAAATTATTTTATTCCGCCAGTTTACTGCAAACCATCGGATTATGGATTGCCATAGTAGCCTGCATTTATATCCCTTACAAACTACTAAAAGCAAGACAGGTCGAAAGCGCCAAAGATGATAGTTTACTGGCATTTTTATCGGTAGAGAAAAGTAAGCTCGAAAAACAAAAAGAACTTTTGGAAACCATTGCTATTTGGTATCTATCACCATTAATGGTAGCGATCGTTTTAATTACTGCTGGAAGTAAAGTCGATGATGCCGGCGTCCCACAAATATCAGAGCAATTAATGGTTTACTATTTATTCTGCGGAGTACTTTACGTTGGAGTTTACTTTCTTAATAAACGTGCCGCTAAGAAAAAGTTTGCTCCACTATTAGATAGAGTTAACCAACAAATTCAGGAATTAAAGTCGCTTAATAACGTTTAACAAAAGATTTGGCGAGCAAACGATTAAAAATACGAGGTTAAGAAGAGAATTATGTTTAGATTATTACTTATTATTGGTGGCTTAATTTTTGTCAATCATGGCAATGCGGCTACGGCTTCTGCAAACATCGAAACCATCAAAGCACTGATCAACCATAAAATCGAGAAAGAGCAACAAGCGGTTGGCGCAACGGTTGTGCTAATCGAGCACGGTAAAACAGAATACTTAAATTTTGGACTAACCAATCAACAAGACAACACCGCTACAACGTCTTCGGCACTGTTTGAAATCGGTTCTATATCTAAGACTTTCACGTCAATTGCGCTTGCTAGCATGGTTAAAGAAGGAAAGGTTAAGCTCAATGATCCGGTTCAAAAGTATTTACCCAGTAAGGTAAAAATACCCACAAGAAATGGCAAAGTGATCACGCTAGAAAGCCTCGCCAATCATACTTCTGCTTTACCACGTCTTCCATCTAATATGCCATATAACGACCCGCTCGATCCCTACGCAGATTATACCGTGGAATTAATGTATGAGTTTCTCAATAATTATCAACTGACTCGTGATATTGGCGAAAAGTTAGAATACTCGAATCTTGCAGTCGGGCTGTTAGGGCACGCACTCTCATTAATCGATGGCAAGAGCTACCAGCAAATGATTACCGATCGGGTGTTAATTCCGCTATCAATGAGCAACACTTTTGTTGATGTTCCAGCATCCCATATCAGTCAGCAAAGTGATGGACATGACGCGAGTTTAAATAGAACTAAGCACTGGAAACTACCCGCGCTTGCTGGTGCTGGCGCCCTTAACTCTAACGCGAAAGATATGGCGCTGTATTTAGGTGCCAACTTGAATCCAAGCAAAGCTTTACGTCAAACTTCTTTGATCGAAGCAATTAGCTTATCTCATCAAAAAACCACTGATGCTAAAAAGCACGGTGCTAGCGTTGGCTTAGGTTGGTTTATTGCTGAACACAAAAGCGGTTCCTATTTATGGCATAACGGTGGTACCGGTGGATTCCGATCGTTTATGGGATTCGATCAAGAAAACCAAAGAGGAATCATTATTCTTGAAAATTCAGCCAATGGAATGGATAACATCGGTAACGCGTTTTTAACCGGCAATCTGGCTAAACTTAAGAGTGATATTTTAGAAGTACATTCGCTCGATGAAAATCAACTCAGTAAGTTTGTCGGTCACTATGAACTAGCCCCAGGAATGATCATGACGGTGACTCAAAAAAGACAGCAGTTATTTATTCAACTGACCGGCCAAGCGAATTATCCTGTTTACGCAAAATCAGATTTAGAATTTGTCTATCGCGTAGTTGAAGCAAAAGTTAAGTTTGAATTGAACGAAAAAGGCGAATCGGTATCGCTTACTCTGTTCCAAGGAGGAGCAGAGACCAAAGCTAAGAGGCTCTCTGAAAAGGACGCTGCAGCTAAAATGAAAAGAGTCGAATTAACCAATGAGCAGCTAGATAATCTAGTGGGACAATTTGAAATCATGCCGAATTTTATAATCACTACTTCGCATCAAGATGGGCAATTAGTGATTCAAGCAACTGGTCAGCCTAAAATTCCTTTTGAAACTAAATCAAGATCCGAGTTCTTTAACGGTCAGGTACAAGCAAGAATTGTTTTCGAATTGGATAAGTCCGGTAAAGCGATTTCGTTAACGCTTTTTCAAGCTGGTCAGGAGTTAAAGGGCGCTAACATGCAGTAGCTCTGTTCCAAATTGATCCAAAACATAAGGGCTATTTTCAAGTCAAATGCTTTTTCTGATCTCGAGTTAGAGTAGCCCTTTTTGAGCATTCAAGGAGTTCCCTAAATATTAGGTCGTACGAAATAAGGTGAGTAATCGAATCGATTGGAGTATAGTGATTTTTCTTAGGGCCTACCTACCAAGGGAATAATATCATGCGACTATTAGCAATAATAATGGCCTTCATCTGCTTTTCCTCAACTGCCGAAACCATACTCATAAAAAATGCTCGAATTTTTAACGGTGTTGATAAGAAATTAACAGATGGGCATGTTCTAGTTAAAAATGGTTTAATTGAAGCCGTGTCAAAAGACCTTCCTGATATCGAAAACTCTACAATTGTTATTGACGCGAACAATCGAGTTCTGACACCAGGATTTATTGATATTCACTCTCACATATCTTTTCAAGCGCCATTTAAATATGTTACTTACCATCCCATTGTTTCTGGCGCATATGCAGGGAAGGCCGCCGAATCCTATTTGCTACAAGGGTTTACTAGTGTTCGAGATGCCGGTGGCACATCACCCGACTTAGGCAAAGTCATTGCTGATGGTCGGCTTTTAGGGCCACGTATTTTTTCATCAAGTGCTTATATTAGCCAAACCGCAGGCCATGGTGATTTTCGTTTATCTCATGAAACTAATCCCATTCTGACATCCAATTCACCATATATCGGTGCTAATGATTCCATTCTAGCTGATGGTGTCGCTCAGGTTCTCACCGCAACTCGCGAAAATCTTAAGATGGGCGCAACCCAAATTAAGATAATGGGTGGTGGTGGCGTTACTTCCGAATTCGACCCTATCCATACTATTCAATACACGCCGCAAGAAATTCGAGCCGCAGTTCAAGCAGCTTCAGATTGGGGTACTTATGTGATGGCTCATGCTTATACCAGTGAATCAGTAACGCGACTAATTGAGAACGGTGTCAAGAGTATCGAACATGCATTATTGATAGATGATAAAACGGCTAAATTAGCTGCTAAGAATAACGTTGTCATTAGCACTCAAGTTTTTATTTTCAGCCCAGACACAGAAATGCATGCAGGTGCGACGGAAGATATGATTCAGAAAAATTTATTGGTCAAATCTGGTCAGAAAAAACTTATTAAGTTAATTAAGAAGTACAAAATTAAAACCGGATTCGGCACCGACATGTTCGCTGGTGAATATACAATGCTAGGTCAAGAGTTTGTCGCAAGGTCTAAGTATTGGACTCCTTTTGAAGTTCTACGCCAAGCAACTTCTGAAAGTGCAGAAATTATCAGGATGGCTGGCCCACTGATTAAGTCGCCGAAGTTTGGCGAAATTCGTCCAGGTTGGGCAGCAGACATTCTCTTAATAGACGGTGAACCACATAAAGATATATCGGTATTAAAAAATCTTGATGATGTAATTGGATTAGTTATGAAAGACGGAAAAATTATAACTAGTAAACTAAATAATTAAATAGAAGCACCACAAATTTGGTGCTACCAACCTTTTACTTTTTAACTGCAGCCAAAGCCAAGAGGGTCCAACAAAATTGAGCCTCGAAGTTTGATAACAAAACAATTATTCCGCTTATTTTCTACTCATCCGCTCTATCATAATTCTAACGCTGATTTTTAGTCTATCGATGGACTGAGCTAACTCACCAATTTCGTCTTCTCGTTTTGTTTCTTCAATAGGGTCGTTAAGTTGTCTTCCTTTACTAATATGCTCGGCAACTAAGGTCAAATTTTGAATTGGCTTTGCAAGAGTATTAGAAAAAACATAAGAGACACCAACGGCAAGCGCTATAAATAGAAGAGAAACCAATATATTACTCTCTATTAGACTCACTATCTGACTTTCTATTTCTGTTTTTTTGTCGGCTACGACTTGGTCGATATTATCGACATAAGCACCTGAGCCAATAATCCAACCTGTTGGCTTATGTAACCTGACATAGGAAATCTTAGCGGTTCTTTCTGTCAAGCCATCCTTGACGGGCTTTGGCCAGAGATAGTCAACAAATCCTTCTCCTGGCTCTCTCTTGGTAATTTCCGCGAACGCTTGAAACAAGTTTTGATCTTTACCCAAAGCATTGTTGTATTTAGGATCATCAAGAACTTTTCCATCCAAATCAGGCACCGTCGGATGCATCACCATCGTTGGATAAGGTAAGGTATTATCGTTAATCCAAAAGTAGCCTGTTCCATCTGCATAACGCATTGATTTGACACTTTCCTTAATTCTATTTTCTATCTCTACCCTCGCATCGTCGATGTAAATACCGGTACCCAAAATCCAATTCCAATCGCTATAGCGTCTTACGTATGAAAGCTTGGGCTCTTCCTTAGTTAATCCAGTTGGAGTTGGTTTAGGCCACATATAATCAACATAGCCGTCTTTATTGTTTCGAGTGACTTCGACAAAAGCACTGAATAGATTTTTTCTTATCCCCATTGCATTATTATATTTTCGAGAGCTGAGCACTTTGCCATCAAGATTTGGAACCGTAGGATGCATAATCATGGTGGGAAAAGGAGCGGTAGTGTCGTTGATCCAAATGTAACCAGTTCCGCCATCAAATCTTAGTTCCTTGATTTCAGACATGGCTCTTGCCTTGGCTTGTTTTTCAGACAATTCACCCCGCTTAACCATCCTCTGATAACGTTTGATGATAGTCTCGCCCGTATCAATGATATTGTGGAGTCGTCTTTCATAAAATTTACTTAGATAGTCAAGGTCTGATAAGTTACTGTAGTTTTTATCAATGGTTTCGTACGCAACATCAACCAAATCTTTCAAGTGTTCGCGGATATCATCGATTGCTTCATTCTTGTAAGTCTGCAATCGCTCTTCGCCTTGTTTCTCAACATTTAGAACACTGAAGTATGTAATGACTATTACCATTAAAACTAAAAACAATGAGGTAAATAGTGTGATTTTTGCTCTGATTTTCATTGTGTTCCTCGTTGATCGTTCTAGACTGATAGGCTCAAAATGCTATTACTTGAGATAGATATTGATTGGAGATCTTTTTATGTTTTATAACCTTTTAAGCCATTAATTTCGTAAACTGCATTGGTAAAATTCTCTCTTCTATCTGGATTATCGATATACAACGCGATCCTATCGATATACAAAAGGATCGAACGTAAGTTCTTTCTTATTTTCTTTTTCTCCAATTCATCATTCCACTCTCGCTCAGCTTCTTCACAAAGAACTAAGGCAACAGGACCAATCTCATCTAATAAACTATCGTTAATTTTATCCAGAATCGAGCGAGTAAAATCTTGCGGGTCCATAGGCTTAAAGCGCTCGCTTTTCAGGTTTTAACATAGTAATTTCTCATTCTAATGAAACTCCAATAACACAGGGGCACTCACTGAGTGTTTCAGTAATTACAAGTCGAAAAAAACTGCAACGGAAGAATCAATCTTCCGACAAATTTGCCGCCACGCTCTTACGTACCAACAATGAACGAATAACCAAGCTAACAAGAATTATCTCAAATATCGATTAAACTTTAGTCTAGAGTATTGTTCTGTTTTGCTACCAGATTTGGACGATTGAGTGGGTAAGCACTGTATCGGAGCTGGGACGCTGTGCTTACTAGTTGAATTAAGATTTTTGAGGTCAGTTTGTTACTTTGTCTAGTTTGAAGTAAATGATTGTCTGGCCACCGATAGCAAAGAAATACTATTTTTAGTATTGTACATGTTCAACAATAGGCGAAGTCGTTAAGCATAATTAGTAGGTATTTAATATGAAATTATCAGACATTGTTATTCTAAGCGGAGCACGCACCGCTATCGGATCTTTCGGTGGAAGCTTGTCTTCCTTATCCCCAGCACAGCTAGGTACTTTTGCAGCCCAGGAAGCCATTAGTCGTTCTCAAGTTGAAGCTGAAGCGATCGACCATGCCGTGTTTGGCCATATCATTACTACCTCACCAGAGGACGCTTATGTCGCCCGCCATATCGCACTGAATTCAGGGATGTTAGAGAGCTCTGCCGCGTTTAACGTTAATCGGTTATGTGGCTCTTCGGTCCAATCAGTTATTTCTGCGGTGCAATTATTAATGTTAGGTGATAGTAAAATCGCCCTGGCGGGTGGTACTGAAAGTATGAGTCGAGGTGCCTATTTACTGGCTAACGCACGACAAGGTTTACGAATGGGTGACGGCAAAGTCGTAGACCTAACCATCGGTATTTTAAGCGACCCATTTGGTAGTGGGCATATGGGAATTACTGCGGAGAACATAGCTGAGCAATATGGTTTTGAGCGTATTCAGTTAGATGAATTTTCTGTGGAAAGTCAGCGTAGAGCATGTACGGCAATTAAGGCTGGTTACTTTGATCAGCAGATTGTCGACGTGCCGATTATGCGAGGCCGCGAAAGCGTAATGTTTTCGCAAGATGAACATCCTCGCCAAGATACTGATCTGGATAGTCTAGCTCGACTTAAACCCGCATTTAAAAAAGATGGCATTGTCACCGCAGGTAATGCTTCGGGACTTAACGATGGAGCAGCCGCTTTGGTTTTAACTAGTCAACAAGAAGCCGAAGCGCGAGGATTAAAACCACACGCTCGTTTTATCAGCTATGCTTTTGCTGGTGTTAAACCAAACCTTATGGGACTGGGTCCGATCCCTGCGGTTAACACAGCATTGCAGCAGGCAAAACTGACCATCGCCGACATGGATGTGATCGAGTCTAACGAGGCTTTTGCGGCGCAAGCAATGGCAGTATCAAAAACTCTCGCTTTTCCAACAGAAACAGTTAATCCCAATGGCGGTGCCGTAGCACTAGGTCATCCGGTAGGAGCAACTGGCAGTATTTTAATCATTAAAGCGCTATCGGAGTTAGAAAGAATTGATGGCCAGTTCGGATTGATCACTATGTGTATCGGTGGTGGCCAAGGGATCGCCTTGATTATAGAACGAGTCAATAACTAGGTGACTTATTGAATAGCGTATTGCTAGGGAGGGTTTTCGGATCTATTGTTCAGGGAAAATCAGTAAGGTCAGCTCCCCCCTTCTGAGTCGCGGCAAAGAAAAACATCACCCCATAAGTGCTAACGCTAGGATTATGAAGAGGGCTATAATTATTCATTTCAAATTTAAGCTTCTCCATTGTTTGTAAATATCTATGAAAAACAAATTAATTGTATCATTTTTGACTCTTGTTATCGCTGGCGTAAGCTACTGTATCTTACTTGATTTTTCAACGGTTCAACAAAAATTCAATAAAGAAAGAAACACCAAAGATTTAAAATTAAAAACGAACAAAAATAACGAAGCCAAGACAGACTCAGAAACAAAAACAATTGAGATTATCTACGAGAACAAGAAAGAAAAACAAGAATCCTTAGAGTACTTCAAGTACAGAATGAACGAACATTGTGAATGGTTTTTTCGTTCTGATGTGGACTCCTTAGAGTCTTTGAATAGGGTGATGGAGAACAATCAGACTCAGGCTTTCTATACCGATAAAACATACCGAAGGGAAATGGAAGAAAAGCTTGAGTATTGCTTGGATTTCTTAAGGATAGAAAGTTATAGAAGGCTAGAAGCGCAGAAAAAACTAGTTGAAGCTGCCTTAAAGAAATCAGATCCAAACGCGATAGCTTTAAGAGCTTTCAACTCTCTGTATCTCGAAAAAAAGTCTAGTGAATTCTCCGCGCGTTTATTAATTCCCGCCTTAGAAAAAAACAACCCGAACGCAATTTCCGTTTTAGCTCAAATAGTGAGCTCACACTCGCTATCTGAGAATAAAACTCTACTTGAGAATGCTCTAAGAATAATTTCGTGTGAATATGGTGCTATGAATTGTGGTGGCAATGCAGCACTCGTAAGAACAACTTGTGAGACCGCTCAAATTTGTGGCGGTAATCTGGCAGAAACGATTATAATGTCAGTTCCTATTGAGCATCAGAATGAATTCAATTTGATTCTGGAGAATCTACGGAATGTCGCCGAGACCAATTCTTGGGCTGAATTTATCGAACGATTCATAGAATTTGCTGAGCAATAAGCACTGGATAACATTAGCTTATAGATAGACCATATGGGCAAATTATTCCTACCCTATTCGTCGCTGATATGCATCTTTTAATTTTTCGATTGCAATGGCAAGAAACAAAATGTTTCAATATCGCTAGTGGTGTAAATACCACGTTCGCAATATAATGCAGCTCAACTCACCAATTTTTCTCGAGACCTCAGTTATTCTGATAAGAAACGAAAAATTGACCTTCTGACTAACATGCCAAGTTAAGCCCCCCTGAGTAAATCCTGGAATAATGCATATTTATTATGCCTAAATGGATGAAGCCCTTGGTTCTTAGAACTGTTAGATTGTGTAAGCAGTTAAGCATGCAAACTTAGATATTTATAGAGGAAAGTATGACTAGAAATTTATTGATTACAGTATTGATTTTGTTTTCAACTATTAGCTTAGCTCAAGATGATTTGGGTGAAAAAGACGAAAAAAGCATTAGAGAAGTTATAAACTTGTATTTTGATGGAACCAAAAATGGCCAACCAGAAAAGGTTGAAATGGCTTTCTTACCAAGCTTGGAAATACAGTGGATCGATAGCGAAGGCAAGTTCAAGAGGAGACAGGCCAAAGAGTACATTGGTAATATTGTAAAGGACAAATTTACACCCAGATATGGAAGAATCATTGATATTGATATTACACATAATATTGCTAGTGCCAAAGTTGAGATAGACTGGGCAAAGGGTTGGTGATGCTATTGGCGGGTCATGCAGGATCACGGGGTCAGACTCGCTGATATCTAATATTGTTAAAACTAACAGATTTTCTATCGCCGCCCACAGTAAGCGGAAGCTTTTGCCCAGTCTGTTTAACATCTGGTTTACAAACCGCTCTTCACCTAATAACCATGCTCGGCTTGTTGCACAACGAATCTCTTCAAGTTTAGCATCAGAAATTGCTTCTTTAAATAGTTCACTATAGTTTCGCTGTCTTTCTGTCTCACTTTTACCTAGCGATAAATTGCATTCATGCGGGGTGATCAATTGAATGTCTTTCCTAGAATAAAATCCTAGCAACAGTTTGAAGGTTTCATCAGAAAGGAACAATGCCTGATTGTTTAAAAGCGATTAAGATATTCGCTCTCGAGAACGTGAGTGATCAGCGAATCTACCCCCTTCATTAGCTCCTCCCACTTTACCAATCTTAAACTATCGGATTAAACAACCAAGCGCAGCTTGTTGCTCCTCTTGTAGATCAGGGAGAAAGTACATCTTTCTTTCCTCTTCTGTTAAACATTTACGATTAACAGGTAGCTTTGCTTTGGCTTGGGACATAAGGTCATCGAGATCATCAAAAATACGCCATTGCTTAGCAAGCTTGTCACTCGCAGAGGTGACAACCCATCGATTCCCATCAACAAAATCGGCATGCAATACTTGTTGTTGATGATAAAAAACTTGGTGCTTTCGGTAATTACTAAGATTCCAAAGGGTCGTTGTTTTGTCTCTAGATGATGTGAGTAACCATTGGCCGTCATCACTCAATTTGACATGGGTAATTTGACCGGCATGAGTAAACTTCTTTAACAGTTTTCCTGTTTTTAAATCCCACAATGTCGCATCAAAACTCTGATAATTTGATGAAACCAATAGATTTTTGTTGGAATTCATATCATAACTCTGAACAATCTTGTCATGAGCTAGTCGAAATATCGGCTCTCCAGATTGACTATTCCATAAAACAATCTCATCATAATCCTTACCAATTATTAGTTCTCCATTCTGGCTTGCACTGAGTTCACCACCTACTCTTTGTATGGGAATGGAATTCGCCACACTTTTATCATTTAGAGTTATTAGGTCTACGACGCGCTTTTCGGACAGAACCGCAATTTTTTCCCGATTTAGAATGAAAGTCATACTCTTAATTTTACTATCGATTCTAATTTCTTCTTTTAGTTGCCCCTCTTTTAGATCCCACAGGCCGATAAGAGCTTGATCAAGTAACGTAATCAGCTGCGAGCTATCCGCACTTATGGCAGACTTTACATAGCCATCATTAGTAAATTGACCGACTAAGTTGAGTTTATCTAACTCCCAGACAGATGTTTCTCTCGCATAAGAATCAGTTATAAGCAATCTTCCATTCGGTGAAATATAGGCATGAGTAATATCTTTATCATGCTCTAATGATTTGACTCTCTCTCCGGTTTTGGCATGGTACACCTGTGCAGTTTTTTTACTGATTGTAATTAGGTAATCATAAAAAGGAACGTATAAAGATTTCGAAACGGCTGCGCCATGAATGTATTCTCTTGTATAGTTACTTTTTCGTAAATCCCAAAGCACAACCGAAGCCGTGCTTCTTTCTGCCGGATTAATGGTTACCAGTTGTTCACTCGTTTTATCGAAAATTAATGTGTATTTGAATTTTTCGCTGCGTAAATTGGCTCTAACTGATGAGTCTGCTATATTCCAAATTGTAATAAAGCCGTCTGGAGAACTAGTTGCTAGGAGTTTGTTGTCGGGACTTATCGCAACATTATGTATCGGGTAATTGTGCGAGTATGTGACTAGTTTCTTACCATTTTCAGTCGACCAAAGGGTCACTTTTTTATCTCTAGAGGAAGTCACAACCCAATTTTCCTTTGGGCTAAATGCCGTATCAAGAATTAACGATTCATGGGGCAGAGAATAGAGCTTATTGCCATTGGTGGAATCATACAAGGTCGCTATATTGTTAGACGATATGATGAATAAACTTCCGTCTTTATTAAATACTGGATCTGAATAGGATTTGCGAATAGTACGCTTAAAGAGAATTTGGTTGCTTTGGAGATCTACCATAGCAACAAATCCCTCTGAAGACACCGCTAAGGTTTTTAATAATAGATATTTTTCACTCGGGTGAATGCTCATTTTATTGATAGCCTTTCCGAGCGGTAACCGTGACAAAACTCTTCCAGTGAGTGCATCTACTCTTACCAACTGATTATTTGCCCCAACATAAATTGAAGAATTATCTTTAGAAAACTGTAGATCAAATTGCGACTTGCCGATTCGCTTGCTATACCGTAGTTTTCCGTCCAGCAGCGACCATACCATTAAGTTTTGTCCGCTATCGATCGCTGCAATCAATTGACTATCGTGACTAAATCTTGCGTTATTCATCCACCGGTCATGCCTAAAAGTATATCTAAGCTTTCCACTTTGCTTTTCCCACACATAGAGCTTATTGTCAGAGGGAATGGTCAGAATATAGCGTCCATCTGGCGATATCCTTGCCTTTTCCAATTGACTAGTATGGGGATAGATAGTTTTGCGGCGTGCCTCATAAACCGCAGTAGCGATCGGAGCGATAGTATCTGGAGTTGGTCGTTCGCCGCCGTATATTCCAGGAAATGCATTTAGGCCAAGTAACAGCGCTGTATCGTAATTACCTTTTCTATTTTCCTGTTGTGCAGCACTAATAAGGAATTCACTCTGTGACTTTAGCGCTCTGTTTTTTTCTTTGATTGCGGTAGCTTCATTTGCTTTGGCAATTTTAGCTTGCTGCCAAGAATAGATCGAAAGTGCGGACAAGATAACAATAAGGCATACTGAAAAAAAAGACCAAATAAATCGTTGTTTTCGCTTACGTTCTAGCTCTCTGTTTTTTAAATCGTCGTAACCACACTTTAATAAAACGGCCAACAACCTAAACAATGCTCGTTGCTTGGTATCTGCATGACTTTCATCGGTTCGTGGTCGAATATCCGCTGCTAAGGGCTCTACTTCTGTGTAAGTTATAGAGGTGCTTCCGTCGCTCTCTGTTTTTCTATTTTCACTTCTTCTAAGTAATTCGGGAAAGCTATCGCAAGGTTCACCTTCAATTAGCAGTGGAATAATTTTATCAGCCCTACCCAACTCATGAAATGTCTTAATTTCTTCGGCGACCCATTTGGATGAGGGGGTATCTGGTGAACACACAACGATAAGATATTCACTTTCTCTTAATGCCAAGTTTAATTGGTCACCTAAATCACTCGAAGCCGGTATTTCGTCGTCGTCTCTGAATAATTTACCCGTTTTTCTAAGAACGCCTTTATCGACAAGCTTTTGAGGTGTTCTATATGACTCAATTTTATTAACTAACCATTTGGCCCACTTTCTATCTAAATCTTTATGTCGATAACTAACAAAGGCTTTATATTTGAACCGAGTATTTTCCATAAATTAATTCCCTGCTCTCTAAACTCTCTAATCGACTTGATTTTCTAACAAAAGGTATGATGACTGCAATACTAATAAGGCAGTAAGATTTGATAATAGTTCAGTGTTAAAATGATGTGTTTCCTATTTACTCTCTTGATTCTCCTGCACTAATTTGATGATTCCAATAGCGCCAAGCACTCAGATACGATTAATGTCTTTCTGTTGAATAAACGCGAGATACGGGTCATGGATTTCGGATTCGGCAAAGAAAGACTTGACCCTATGCATTTTTTCTAGGGCTATCGTTGGCTGGTCTATGAGCAAATCGATTAACGGCCAGTTAGTAAAAGATGCATTAGCCATGGCGGTTGAACATCGAGTGATTGAATCACCTGTGTTAGTTCACTCCGATCAAGGCAGTCAATATACTGCGAATGCCTATCACCAAACGCTACTAGATTATGGCATGGTTTGTAGTATGAGTCGTAAAGGTGAATGTCACGACAATGCGGTGGCTGAAAGCTTTTTTCACTCACTTAAAACTGAACTAGTTTACGGAGAAAAATACCAAACTCGAGCAGAGGCAAAACAATCCGTATTCAAATATATTGAGATTCTTTACAATCGAAAACGGCGACATTCGTATCTAAACTACCAAGCACCTTTGGTTTATGAGAGTATGAATGTAGCCTAATAATGGTGTCCGATAAACTTAGGGAGTATCAATCTGACCCTCATGTTCCGCTATTGTTCTAAAAACAACAAAAGAGACTGGGATTTATTCTTCGGAAGCGTCGAAAAAACGCTAGTTAATCTCGCTTGAATACTAGCTTCTACATCTGCTTTTAATAATAGTGGACAGCCTTCGCCAGTGATGATCCAGTGAATATTAGGTGTCGATCCATCATTGTTTTTGAGTTTAGCTAACATCACTAATCTTTCAGTATCCGGAAACACATCACCTTTCCACACTTTTCGAAGAACTGTATCGTTTTTGTAGCCCAGATTGTCCGATAAATTTTTCAGATCAATTTCCAAATAGTCTTCTGCTAGAAGCCTTAAACGGCGGCACATTTCTCGCCTTAATTCTTCGTTTTTCTGGTGTCTAGCCATACTTTATATTATAATGAAAATAATCATAATATAATATTATCTAGCTAATTGTTAAAAAGATCAATATTATGTTGGCACTCTCACCAGGAGTTTTGTGAATATGGCTAATTCTAAAAAACAGAAAACACCGCTGATCTTTGTTAAACGCTCAAAGCCTATTGTTTCTGAAGTGTTTGATACGTACTGGAAGTTTGCCGTAAAACGACAAGAAGCTTTCTTTTCCCGAATTGAAGGGCGAGACAAACCTTGGTCTGAAGATGCAATAATTAGTCAATATAAGTTTACCAATGCTTTTCGCGCTTCAGATAGAGTAAGTCAATATCTCATAAAAAACGTAATCTATTCTAAGAAGTGGAGTCTTAAAGATACCGTTTTTCGAATCTTGTTATTTAAGATTTTTAATAAAATCGATACCTGGCAACTGCTCGAAGAAAATTTTGGAGAAATCAGTACTAAAACGTTTAATCTCAATGAGTTCGATGCTGTGTTAGAAAAACAAATAGCATCAAAGAAATCGATTTATTCCGCCGCTTACATAATGCCGTCTGGACCTAAGAAAAAGTATTTAGGAGTTCGGAAGCATAAATTTCACTTAACTTTACTCTCTGACCTATTAAAAGACGATTTTCATCAATTACTTAAAGATCAGTCTTCAATGGAGGCGGGATTTGATTTGTTGCTATCAATTGAATCGTTTGGTCGATTCTTAGCATACCAATTCATCATCGACTTAAACTATTCCGATTGGTTTAATTTTTCTGAAAATGATTTCGTTGTTCCAGGACCCGGTGCGCTAGATGGTATTCGTAAATGCTTCACAGATCTCGGAGACTACACGCCGGTTGATATCATTAAAATGATGACTGATGATCAAGAATACCATTTTGATCGCCTAAGCTATGATTTTAAGAATCTGTGGGGGCGCTCTCTTCATTTGATAGATTGTCAGAACTTATTTTGTGAAGTCGATAAGTACTCAAGGATTGCCCATCCTGATGTACAAGGAATCAGTGGAAGAACTCGGATCAAACAAAAGTTTAATCCCACACCATCTTACTTGAACGTTTGGTATCCACCTAAATGGCGGATCAATGAAAACATTGTTATTTCTCAGGAATATCAGTCAATGTAAGTGAGCGTTTTTCGCAATCAACAACCACTCGACCGGAGCCTTTGGATTTCAGTTCTCGGAAAATTTTATAGCTTTTCATAATTGAATCTTTCCACTCCCAAGGCTCGCATTTCTCAACTTCGTATCCTCTTACAAGATTTTGAATTCTTTTTATAAGATCTAAATCAACACGACTCATCCCTTCAAGATAATTTTTACTTGTTCGAGCATAGTCATAAACATGATTAATTATTGCTTCTTCAATTATGGCAGCACGCGCGCCATCTTGTATTTCATCTGTTTTGGGTACACTTTTTCTTTTCTTTTTAAGCATTCTTCGAAAAACTGGCGACCATCCTAATGTCGCCGCCAAAGCGATATGAAAAACATCATGAAAACGATAGCCGTCATCCACAAAGGCGTTATCGGTCAACCGGTCTCCCAAAGCAACACCATTCATCATAATAATTACTGCTTTATTATCTTCAATTCCATAAAAATCAATTTCAAAGTTTCGTGGCAGCTGTTCATGAGGAGGAAAATCTCTGTCAAATGTCCGCGCAGGTAGATCGTTAAATTTTGCCCAATAAGACAAATTTTTATTACAGCTATTTCTAGCAATTGTTTTCAGATCGGTTCCGATATAGCTGGCTAGAATAGATAAATCATTTATTAAATTGTTAATTAGTGAAAGCGCTAGTTCATGATCAACTGTATCTGGTTTAAACATCCAACCTTTCTGAAGTGATACCTTCATAACACTTGTGTGTATTTTATAAACCCCTTCGAATTCATCAGCAATTTCTTCAGAATTTGTTGGCCATTCACTTAACTTAATACCTAACCTTGAAGCAATAGTAACGGCATACCATAAGATATCGCCCAGCTCTTCTTCGAAATGTTCTTCAAATGCAGAATAGTAAATCCCATCTCGTTGATGCTTTTTAAGGACTGAAGCAAGAGAACCGAGCTCACCAATTACACCTAAGATAGCAACATCAGGTCCATGAGGATTTAACCAATTAATGTTTTCCGTTCTTTTTGACTCTAATTGATACTCAGCCGCTTCCATTTATCAACTCCTCAGTTTCATCAATAAATTTCGAAATTTTTGTCTTTCTTAGATTTGTATGTTGATCCATTCGGGCAAGAGTCGCATGACAAACAAAAACACCTACTTTAATACCAAGCTCTCTGGCGACCGCATCTTGTAAACGAGCTAACCCTAAAAAATTACCAAGCGCCTTCTGAATAAAGTCTTGTGAACGATAAGTCGCGGTAAGATTTAGGGCGGTTCTGTCATGGTTCAATTTAAAACTCAAATGACTTAAACAAGGAAATCCCATGATGCCATTGTCGTTTCTATTGATCGGAATGCTAGCTACATCATCGACTGAAATTTCGAATGCACAACGGATCCCACCTTTTTGTCTATTCAGTTGTCCTTTAAGTCGGCTAATCACGTTCTCTAACGGATTGCACTTTTTTCCTTCCCGACCGAATCCGCGTACGATCCGATAAGCATAAGTTCCCGTCGTGTTGCCGTTGTTGCATTTAATTTTAGGAAAAACATCCTCCGGATAAGTCGTATATACACCTTCCATTCCTTCCGCTTTATATTCCGTTGCAGGAAATATCGTATCGGCCACCGTTTGAACTGGGTAGAGTCCATCGGGAGAATCAGCTAACAATTGATCCAGAGATTTTCTTATCTGACGTGAAACTTTATTAGAACGTACAGGCTCGGTTACCTCAACCACCAAGTTATATTCAATGAAATCGGTAGCTTCATTATAAAGATGTTTCAACGCTTCAAACCAAGCGAGCTCTCTAATGTTTTTCGATATTAGTTTCATGAATTTCCTGTCAGTTGAATCGACGTTAAAGTTCTATTGTTAATACATTCTGCAGTTAACCAGGCATAGCCACCTTCTCCCCAGTTTTCTCCCCAACTATTACGAATTAAGATAACGTTCTTGTTTTGATAAAGTCCATAACCCACTGCCGTGACAGCATGCAATCCGCGTTCACCAATTTCATCATTCAAAACGTATGGAAATCTTGGATAAAAAAATGATGGCGTCAGACTTAAACCAAGTAAAACTATCTTATTGTTATCTAATGCTAATATCACCGAATCAGTTGCACATGCCTGTTCAGAGCTTATCGTTTTAAAAACTTCCGTTTGTTTAAGTGGCGGAGATATTAGCTCTGTCCTATTTTCGTCATACGGCATAAGCTCTTCAATAATTTGACCGTTCTCTTTAAGTATCTGGATAACAGATGGAATACTTAACCCCTGATCAGTTTTATTAGTATTCATGAGTTGGTAAGCATAATAAGCAAGGTATTCCACAGACAAATGCGAACAAAGACTGTTGTTAAAAGCATTCAGATCGCTTGCGGCAAAAGCGAGACATAATGGCTTAATTCCTTGATCTCTTACCCCAGGTAACTGCTCTCTTCGATCAACAACAACTTCTACCGCTTCACTCATTTACGATACACTCTCGGTAGACCTTCTTCTTTACCTAGAAAGTCAATATCGATTTCAAAAGTGGCTTGAGGATTTTGTGCCTTTTCCCAGGGGCGCTGTTCCGCCAATTCTATCAATACTCTTCCGGCGCCTTTAAAAAGTTGTTTTCTTAGATTCACACCACCAAAAACATCAGCATTAGCATTTCCACTTTCTGAGGCGATTGCATGAATTCCTTCCAATTCACTAACATCTGACCAAATGTAACCACTACTCGAATGCTCGGGCAATTCAATAATTACCGTATCTTCAGGGCTTGCGTGAACTACAGATCCAGATTCTTCTATTCCTAAAGAAATCACGTCAGACCAAGGGTCGAATAATTCATAAGGCTCGATTAATTTTAGTTTTGATGATTTCGGGGGATTCGCTTCGATAACTTCAGCAGTAGCATTATTGATTAGGTTATTGTCGAGGAGTGCGCGCCAGGTAGCTTCATAACTCACACCAACGCGCAGAGATAATTGATAAATATTATCGGGATGTTTTAAATCTAGCTTAGACCACCCTAATCGTTGCGAGACTTTAACAAGCAAGAATTTAGGGAGCAGAAACTCTGCTGCAAAAGCTTCAGCTTCTACTTCTTGAGCCGCAATATTGTTAATTCCACCTCTGGCAAGAGACACAGAATCCTCAGTATCAAAACTTTCTTCATGTTTTAACCAGTAGTGACCAAGTTCGTGAGCTGCAGTATATCGTTGAATTGGTAATCGGCGATTTGTGGTAATCAAAATCCCTCGGTGAGGTTTTGTCACATAGGCACCTAGCAATCCCGTTAAGGGTCTACACAAAACAGGGATCTCTAGTTCATTGATTGATTCAAATACATCAACTTGATTATCACCGTTCCGAATTTTGCCGTTCGTACCTAACTTATGATGAACTTCCGCTGCGGCGCGAGCGCCGTTTAACTTGGCATTTCTGTACTCATTCCTGTTCATCTCGACTCTCTGACCTCGATGCTAAATATTCTGCGAACTGAAACAGCTCTTTTTGGTCTTCGGCAGATAGTTCTGAGTAATTTCGTGCGAATACAGCTGCTTCTTCGCCTAACTCAATCGAAAAATCATCTTCAGTAAAATAAGCCATCGGCCGCTCATACAATTTCGATAACTCCATCAACTCCACTGAATCGAGCTTCCTTTGGCCACTTTCTATAAGTGATATTGCCGCTCTGGCGACACCTAATTTCTCGGCAACTTCCTCTTGGGAATAGCCTAAGTATTCCCTCGCAGCTTTCAGTTTCTGACCTATCTTTGTCCTTACACTATCCGTCATAATCTAGCCCTCGTCTTTCTTTAGCTCTAATTCCAACTGCTCCATAAGACAACCAACAGCTTCCGCTACATCATCATAACCACCGGGCTTTATCCATTCTGGCTTAATTTTGTGTCCTGTATAATCCTCCACGATCGGCGACAACTTAATCACCGTTTTTGAATCGACTGCTGGGGTTTCCCATAAATCACTATCATCGTCACTTTCTGACTCAAAAATAGCTATCTCAACGGCTTCTTCCAATTTCTCACTAAGTGTTTCCGCTAATTGTGTTTTAACGTTATTAAATTTGCTTAAATCTACCTTTTTAGGAACTGTATTGTTTGCCATGACCAACCCTTTCGTTAGATTATCTAACAGAATACCATAAAACAGTTAGATTATCTAACAATTAGTATTATCTCTTTGAGCCGCTAACCACCAACTCAATATCATCCGCTCCGTAAGAATCACGCCCCCATGAAACATCCTCTCTTCAAATCTAAAATTACAACTTAATCGTTGCTCCTCGATTTCAAATGTAATTGGCAGCTCTGAGATTTGAGGGGTATCATCGCGATATATTGGATATAGACACTTAAAAAGCGCTTCTTTCGAAGAAAACAAAATATTTGAATACTCATCTTTATCGAGTCCGAGCGAATCAAGATGTTTTACCTCAGACTCAGTCATAAAGATGGACCACACTTTCTCTTCAAGCGACTCTTTAACTTCTATATCGCATCCAATCGAAATATAATTTTCTCTGAGAGAGACCATTACGGCCGCTATTTTTGATTTGTGCGAAATGGAACCAACTATCCCTTCCGGCCATATTGGGCTACCGTCTTCTTTTTTTAAAATAGGCGTTCTTTCGCTGAGAAGTCTTCCACAAAGCCTTCTTGCGATATTTCTACCGGCAATGAATTCATTTCGACGGGCACCTTTTTTAGGCGCTAACTTTTCTTCTTCATTTAAAAGAGTATTTTGATGCTCAGATATAAGTCCTATATCTAAAATTATTTTTTGGCTTTCGATTTTATAAAAGCTATCTATGAGGCTAGAAACATACATCTAAATCAATCCGTTGGATACAGCAAACAGTTTTTATAAGTAATTGGTTTTCCTATGTTTTTTTATAAAGCAAATGTAACTAAATTACTAGCGCAATAATCCATTATTCCTATAACATCTCAATAAAGTAATATACAAGCACTCACTTACAATTTAGTTTAAGCCCAAAAAATAGCGTGATTAACAATTCATGCTATTAATGTATTTAGCGAATAATGAGAATTCATTTCACATGTTTGAGACAAACTTCCTCAAACTATTAGGCCCCACATTACTAATTAGACACCCAAATTAGCAACTGCCAAGGAAATAAACTCAATCAATTCTCTTCGAGGTTCTACATCCGAGCAAAAGGGTCAGATTAACTTGAAGAAACTGTACGAAGTTTCAACTTTTTCTAAGTCACTTCATCAACTCGATCAATTCCAATCGAATTCGATTCACTATCGCTATTCACTATTTACTATTTACCAAAACTAATTTCTAATTCTGCTTTTGCCAATCCTAGTACACTAGTCCCCAGCTCCCCTTTAATCTTCCATTCCGTAGGAGTGAAAAGTGTTTGTATGATCGCCCATATAGTGTTCATTAAATTTTTTAACCAAGGAATCAATGAACCTACGACCCAAGAGTAAGCCTTACTAGCAGAATTTTTAACCGAGTTTTTAATAATCGTAGGGCTCAATACCGAGCTGAGCAGCTCAGCAGTGGCCAAAGCCTGTTGTGTACCTGAAATTAGTTTCATAGCACTACTATTATGCACATTGTCACCATTTATCACGATTTCACTCTGTACGACAATTTCATCGAGTTGGTCGGTTATTATTTTGCCGTAGGAAACATGAGCTATTAGTTCTGAGTCTTCAAAGGCACCCATAATGTTTGATTTTATATCTTTAACTGCTATTCCAATTATGTTGGTCATTGATACTCTCCTAATTTTACCAAACCAAATATTAAAATTGCTGAAGTCAGCTATCTTTTGCGATTCTTCACGAGTTCATCCAGTGATTAAGAGTTTTCTCAAAGCCGGATACACTCTCTACTATGAGTTATCTTAGTTGAATAAACCATCAACTAGCTACTTTCTCTCTTAAGATGAGTGTTCTACCCAAAAATGGTTAGCATTTCACGTGCTTGTATAATCTATAGTGGACGTTCAGGTTCAGAAACAATGTTAGGTGTATTAAAACCTCTTAACGTTTCTTGATTTTCTTTTAGTAGTTTTGCACCTAGCTCCATTCGTTGTTTTTCTATGTTGTGTTTGTTTCTGTATTCATAGACTCTTATTACAGCTGCTGAAAGCATAAATACCATTGCGACTAACAGAAATGCTATAAATTCGGACGGTTCCAAGTAGAAAAAACTCAGTTCACCTATTTTAATTTTTGTAAAGAACACCAATGTCACCATCGCCATACCAATAGTTAATAAACTTTGGCTCGGTCCCTTGGAAGCATATTGATCCATCTTTTCCATGCTCGAAAAGAAAAGCTTGTATAGGGAATCCCTTTCCTCTTCCAGTTTTTCAATTTCAGTACTCATAAAACCTCCTAATCTTGAAGTTATAACTAAGGCTGAACTGAGGCGAATGCTCATTAGGAATTTTCGAGGTAGAGTTAAGGACTGTCATACCAACAACTACAACCTAGCCGCCTGAACATGCATCCAATCAAAATTCCTCGCTCTGCCCAAACTAACCCAGCCTTCCTCTTCCCAAAACTGCCACCAAGCATCATATTCAGATCCAGCAAAAGCAGCTTTGTCCCTGCCCCATTTCAACCGGTTATGAGAGGGATCATAATCAATCGCAATGCCCCAACTATGCGTCGAATAACGAGTTCCGCCACGCATTTTTCTTACATTCAAACATCCACCCCACAAGTCCAGATTCAGTTGTTTGATTTGCTGCATGCCGTAATGATCGTGAACGTTGGTTAAAACTCTGAGCAAGCTGTCATGAACTTTTTCATGACATAAATAACTGTTAACAACGCTGCTTGTTTTCCATGCGAGCTTGTGAGGATAAGGCAGTTGAATTCGAGTTTGGTTTTCACCAACTTTACCGTAGAACTTTACTAAGTCGGCATTGGTTTTTTGGCTTGGCCAATGGTTAGGATTATCATCAGAAAGTTCTTCAGGACGCCAAATGTGTTCATCGAGGTTCTCGACTAATTTGCGTTGTAGGACGTCATAAGCATGTTCAGTTTGCGGACCAAGATATCCATCAAAATCACCAACTTCGATTTGATGTTCTTTGGCTAACAGTTGAATAAAACCAACTAACTTTCTTGTCTTGGACCAGTCTTTGGGGAGATCATCAACTTGCGCCAAACCGGCCATGGTCTTTTTACCAGCGTCGCCATCGACTTTGCCAACATTAATCCCTTTATTGTTTAGCTGTTGCTGAACAAACTTGATCATGCTTTTTTTCATGGCAAACACTCCCTGTTAGTAGCTATTCAGTTAATTGAACAGTGATCTAATAATTTATACGCCCTTTAATGAGGGAAATCAATTCTCAAGTTGAGATGTCTAGCTCGATTCCTCATGAAATAAGTGAACCGACTCTATGATTTGACATTTATACATGCATATGCATATAATATTAGCCTCACTTGTTATTTGGACTAAAACGTGGCGTTTGAACACTGCTTAAATTTAGAACTTAGAAAGTCAGCCAGACTGATTACCCAGTTCTATGAGTCTCATTTGTCTGAGCTTGGCTTAAAAGTTGGCCAGTTCTCCATACTGAGAGCGGTTTGTTTATGCAAACAAACCACTAACAAAGAATTACAGCGGATCTTAGTGCTCGACCAAACCACTCTCAGCCGTAATTTAAAACCACTGATACGAGATGAACTGTTAACCCTTTCCGTTGATCAAAACGATCACCGAATTAAGCTGATTTCATTATCAGACAAAGGAAGGAAAACCTATAAAACCGCATTGCCACTTTGGCAAGCCGCACAAAAAGAAATCAGCGACAAGCTTGGCGAACCATACGTAAAGCATATTTCAACATTAACCAACAGGCTTTTAGAAACTCTCAATCCATAATTGCTTTTTTTTTGATCATATACATGCATATGCATGTTTATACAGGAATAACACGAAGGTAGAAATAACCATGAATACTTTAACCAACCAACCGAAATCGATCGTGATTCGCGCTGCGAATTATATTGTCAATTTCCCCAAAACGAATGTGCTATTAAGCCTAGTCGTCATGCTAGTACTGTTTACCGCACTTCCTAAACTCTATAAGGACACTCGAGCCGATGCGTTTTTGGCGGCTGACAATCCTGCATTGCTTTATAAAGACAAAGTGAAACAACAATTTGGACTCAGTGACCCTGTTGTGGTGGCGCTGATAAACTCATCTGAGCTTGGTGTATTTACACCTCAATCACTGCAACTCATTGATCAACTAACCACTCAAATATCGGCCTTGCCTAACATCAATAGTGATCGCGTTACTAGTTTGGCAACAGAAAATAATATCACCGGAAATGCCGAAGGCATGGCCGTTGATCCCTTCTTTGACCCAGTCCCTCAAAACCAACAACAAGCCGAAGCGGTTTGGCAGGCAGTTTCCGACTTTCCACTCTACATGGGAAATTTAGTATCTAAGGACCGTAAAGCAACCGTCATTGTTGCAGAGCTGATAGATGAAGATGAAGTCGAGGAGACTTATCAAGCCATTTTAGATTTGATCAATCAGGTTCCGATCACACAAGACTCTGAAATACACGTTGCCGGTGAAGGCGCCATTGCGGGATACCTAGGAAGCTATATCGATGCCGATGCGCAAAAATTGAATCCTTTGGCCGGAATCATTATTACCTTAATAATTCTGTTTGCATTTAGACGTGTTAGTCCTGGCTTATTATCTAATGTCATTATTGCGGCATCGGTATTGATGACACTGTCGATTATGGCGTTAATGGACGTACCGTTTTTTGTTATTACCAACGCACTACCTGTCATTCTGATCGGTATCTCTGTCGCCGACTCTATTCATATCTACAGTCATTATTTTGAATTGCATTCCAAAAATCCCGAAGGCGATAAGAAACAAATGATCGTCGATACCATTGTCGCGATGTGGCGCCCAATCACCTTAACGACTTTAACAACCGTTGCAGGATTTATCGGTTTGTACTTTGCCGCTTATATGCCTCCGTTTAAATGCTTTGGATTGTTTACCGCGATTGGAGTATTGATTGCTTGGGCTTATTCATTGATATTTTTGCCAGCCGCAATGACGTTAATTAAACCGTCCGCCAGTAAAAAAATGATCCGCGAGGCGCGGAGCAATAAAACTGACGCATTCGGAAAATTCATGGTGCTGCTAGGTAGCCTGTCGTCTAATTATTCTAAATCTATTATTGGCGTTTTTTTAGTCATTATTGTTTTGGGCAGTATTGCGACTAGCTACTTAACGGTCGATGAAGATCGAATCGAAACGTTTCATAGTAGCGAGAGTTTGTATAAAGCGGACAAAGCGATTAATCAGCATTTTAATGGTACTTATAATCTCGATATCGTGGTTGAAGCAAAGGAAAACGAAGGATTATTTGACCCGAAGACACTGATCAAAATTCAATCGCTTCAAGAATTTGCTTTAAGCTTAGAGCCGGTTAACGGAGCCAATTCGATTGTCGATTATCTTAAACAAATGAATCGTTCTTTGGCAGGTGGCGATCAATCCAGCTACAAACTACCCGATGATAAAGATCTCGTTGCACAATACTTTTTAATTTACTCGGCGTCATCCGACCCAACCGATTTTGAAGAAGAAATTGACTATGACTATCGACTTGCGAATATTCGCCTTAGCTTAAATAAAGGTAGTTTTAAAGAGACCGAGCAAGTAGTAATTCGACTAGAAAACTATATCAACAATCACTTTAATCAAGATGATCTTTCAGCCACTCTTAGCGGTCGAGTGACAGTTAGTTATCATTGGATTAAGGATCTTGGAGAAAGTCACTTTGTTGGCTTAGCCATTTCATTGTTTTTAGTTTGGGCCGTATCCGCTTTGCTTTTTGGATCTAGCATAGCGGGACTGTATGCCATTATCCCTGTCGGGAGTTCTTTACTACTCGTTTACGCATCTATGGTATTGCTGAATATCGACCTAGGTATTGGCACCTCTATGTTCGCGTCAGTTGCAATCGGGCTAGGTGTCGACTTTTCAATCCATACTATTGACCGATTAAGAACTTTGTTTAAGCAAAGCAACGGTGATTGGGATAAAGCGCTTTTAAATTTGTATCCAACTACTGGCAGAGCATTGTTCTTTAACTATTTAGCGATAGCTTGCGGGTTTGGTGTTTTAATTTCTAGCCAAGTTGTACCGCTAACTAATTTCGGACTGATTGTTGTGGTTTCGGTTAGTACCAGCTTTCTTGCAAGTCTTAGTTTACTACCTGCTCTGATTAAAGTGACTAAGCCAAAATTCATCGCCGAACAAGTGCACTTAGAAAACTCAGATAACGTTGCTCCTCGTTGGTCGCAAAGATTGGCAAGGACTTCCAGCTTAGTCGTTTTGGTCGGTGTCCTTTTAAGTGTACTTATTTCCCAGCGAGTGGAAGCCGCTGAACAGGATATGCTTAATACGCCTGAAACTCTTGAAATCATTGATAAGATCAATTCAGTTCCGGACGGTGATTTTGTTAGTCGGAATTTAACAATGACTTTAATTGATAAAAGAGGCAAAAAGCGCATAAGACATACTAAAGCTTATCGAAAATATTTTGGTGACGAAAAACGAACGATTCTTTTTTATCAAAAGCCAACCAATGTTAAAGGAACGTCCTTTTTAACTTTTGATTACCCCGATCCGAGCGTCGACGACGACCAATGGTTATACCTTCCCGCCCTCAGAAAGGTCCGAAGAATTTCTGCGTCGGATCGAGGAGACTACTTTCTAGGAACCGATTTTACTTATGAGGATATCAAGCTAGAAGGAAAAATCGAGCTCGCGGACTATGACCATCGCATTTTACGCGAGGAAATCCTGAGCCTAAAAAATTCAGATTCAAAAGTAGAATCACTTAATACGGTGGTGCTTGAAGGCTTACCTAAATCATCAGAAATAGCTAACGAGCTAGGTTACGGCAAAACGGAATTTTGGGTTGATACAGAAACCTGGTTGATCAGAAAAGCTATTTATTGGGATACCAAGAATAACCTTCTAAAGACGTTGGAGATCACCGATGTAAGTTCGATTGATGGGATCTTAACTCGGCATAGGCTTTCAGTTAAAAATAGCAAAACAGGCCATTTTTCTGAATTTGTGTTTAGCGACGTTGATTATAAATCGGCAGTCAAAGACTCGCTATTTAGTCAACGAGCGATGAAGCGAGGACGATAAAATGCGCCTTTTAATCGCCTCGAGCTTATTGATGCTAACTAGCCCAATGGTCAATGCAGAAGTCACCGCCTTACTGGAGCAAGAATGGGCTGGTGACAAACATGGCAATGCTAATAAACTAGAAAGTCGACTTATCCCAGAACTGAATTACCAACTATCGGACGGCTGGCAAATGACCATGATTGGTGAAATCAGATACGATAGTTTCGCCAATTTGAATTCTTTCAAAAATAGGCCCGACAGCTATAGCAGCATCAACGGACCTATTCTAACCAATAGCACAGGAAGTTTTGCTATTAAGGAATGGTATTTTGATAGTGAAATTGGCGACAGCTTTTGGCGGATTGGAAAACAACAAGTGGTTTGGGGACAAGCTGATGGTCTAAAGATTTTAGACGTGGTTAATCCTCAAAGTTTTAGCGAGTTTATTCTGCAAGACTTTGAAGATTCTCGAATCCCACTTTGGATGTTAAATATTGATGCAACGATTGATGATAATAGCAGTGTTCAATTTCTTTGGATCCCGGATACTACTTACAACGAATTCGCTGAGGAAGGATCAATTTATTATGCTAGTAGTGAATTGTTACGACCGGACTTGGCAGAAGCTACCCTGCTTGGTTTCAATAAAGATAAACCTACATCGGCTTTTTCCGACGGTGATTTTGGAATAAGGGTTTCCAGCTTTTTGAACGGCTGGGATCTTACCCTTAACTGGCTTTATCATTACCATGATTCTCCAGTGATATCGCAACAAGAGACTCAACAAGGCGTAATCCTTGAGTCTCGTTATTTTCGAAATCATTTGATAGGTGCGAGCGCAAGCAACGCTTTTGGTGATTTTACTATTCGCGCAGAGGTCGGTTATAACAACGAGACTTACCACTATACTCGGCAAGCTAACTTAACGACTGAATTTACTACGACTGATTATGCGACAACCAACTTAGCGATTACCGAATCGCATCAAAATAGCTCAGGGGTTCATCAGTCAGATGAATTTGCTTCGGTTATTGGGCTCGACTGGCAAGGTATAGAAAATGCCATGTTAAGTGTGCAATGGTTTCAGAGCCACCTGTTCGATTATCCCCATGATTCTAAGATCATCAGAAAACAACAAATTAACACCTTTTCATTTTTGTACCGGCACTCTTTCATTAATGAAACTTTAGAGTTCGAACTACTAGCGCTTCATGGACTGGAATACGCTGATAATTCATTTCAACTGAAACTCAGTTATCAACTGGAAAGTAATGTCGATTTGTGGATTGGTGCCGATGTCTTCTCCGGCAATTCAAACGGTTTATTTGGCCAATTCGATCAGACCGATCGACTCACTTTGGGATGGCGCTGGGGATTCGATTAATTCTCAGCACCAGCTGTGAGTCGGAATAGTCAACGTAATCGCTTAATGACACGAAAGTCCTGATTATCCAAATCGATTAGCTAGATATTCGGGTCTTTCGGATGAGGTTTTCCTTGGCCGGTCTCTAACAGCTCCTTCAGACTCACAGTAAAAAAGAAACCCCATTTAGAATTACAATGCCGATAAAAATCATCGGCAGCTGGCCATCCTTCGTGAGTAAATTTTAGTACCGCGCCTCGATCATCTTCGGCAATATCAAAAGTAAATAAACCAGTCTCAACCCACGGCCCTTGCACGCATTGCCAGACCACTTTTTTGCTAGGTTCTAGCGCGACGATTTCCATAATGACATGATGTGCAGGATCATCGCCGAATCTGAAATGAGCTTGCCCTCCTACTTTAGAATCCGTTTCTGTTTTGGTCCACCAGTCCGATAATAATTGCTGCTCGGTAAGTGCCTGGTAAAGCTTTTCTGGACTGGTTTCTATCATTAATCGATGAAGTATTGCTGCCATATTGTTCTCCTTTTGTGTTGCCTGTTTATGTTTACAATTTAGGTTGATGTTTATTACTTGTGTTTACTTTAATTGTTTACCATATGGTGTACTATTTGCGCGAGCAAAATAAAAACGATGAGTCTTCGCTTAACAATATATGCTTAAGTAATTTTGATGCCTTGGTTTGTTAGTTACTCGATAAAAACTGCTCAAGGCAATCCAACGAACTGACCCAACCAAATTGATGCCCGTCGTAAGCTTGCTGAGTTGGTAGCTTTTCATGCAACAGATTAAGTTCTGTTTTATTTCGACCAATTGCCATTAGGTTGATGGTCACAATCGTCGTGGTGGTTAACTGCTCACTGCCTTGACACTGTTGATTGTCGAGCTCCCAGGTAAAGATAAGACGGTTGGGGTGTGCAATTTCAAGATACTCGCCAAAATGTTTAATGCTGTTACCGTCTGGTGAGTGCATTTCAATCAGGTATTTGCCGCCGACACTCAGATCGATATCGGACTTAGAGACTTCAAATCCTTCGGGTCCAAACCATTGACTGATCACTTCTGGACGAGTCCAGGCTTCAAAGACAGTTTCTATTTCAGCCGACAAGATCCGCTTAACCATTAAACGCTCTTTGATTAACCCATCACTCATTGCTCTCTCCTTTTGACAAACTCTCTCCTTTTGACAAGCTTTTTCCGCTTGATAGACTTTCAGTCAAATAGCTTTCTAAGTTATTTAACTTGTTCTCCCAGAACTGCTTGTAGAAGCTAATCCATTCGCTGGCTTCTTCTAGTGGTTCTGGGTTGAGACGACAGTGATGAACCCGTCCATCAATCGTTCGTCTCAGCAAGCCTGCATTTTCCAACACTTTTAAATGTTTGGTGATGGCTGATTTAGATAATTCGAATGGCTTTGATAATTCCGCCACCGAGACTTCTTCTTGCGCCAATCGTTGCAACATGGCACGACGAGTTGGATCGGATAGTGCTCCGAACAATTGGTTTAATTTGGCTGAATCATTGTTTACCATATGGTGTACTATAATTCAGCCAACTATTCATGTCAAATAATCATGTCAAATAATCATGTCAAATATTTAAGCCGCCAATAAACTATTTCGTTTGCCAAGGTATTCAATAAATATCGGTTCAAAATCTTCAACCACCGACTGCTTTACGTAATCGAGTTGCAAGTACTTTTCACCAAGTTTTGTCAGTTTGGGGTAATCCTTCAAAAAGTCTAAATCATAGTGGTTTTTAAGTATTTCAAACCGTGTAAACAAAGGTGCAATTGACGAATCCACTAAAGAAAACGCCGGTCCGCCAAAAAACTCGTCATGATTAATCATGTTTTCTAAGCGAGCTAATTGCTTATCGAGGGCGTCAGCTTGCTTCTCATATTCCGCTTGATCGCCCGCTACCGTCGCTAGGTATTGGCTCATGATGACTTGGCTCGAATATTCAATCCAACCTCTGTCTTTGGCTTTTTGTAGCGAGTCAATGGGCATAATTGAGCTAGGGGTAATTTCATCCAAGAATTCGTTAATCACAGCAGATTCAAATAAAACGTCCTCACCGTATCGGACCACTGGCACTTTGCCTAGAGGGGATATTTTTAAAAACCATTCTGGTTTATCAGCAAGATCAATGTAGGTGATTTTGAAATCGATACCTTTCTTGAGTAGTGTAATCACTGAGCGTTGAACAAAGGGGCATAGGTTAAAGCTAATTAGCTCAATGGGTTTAGGTGGTTGTTGTAATGACATATCTAAGGTCTTCCTTATAGAGAATTGAAGGTAGTAATAACCAAGTTTGATACTCTAAATAATCCAGTAGAGTCTCTATCTTCTTTGGTTTCCGCTTTTATCTAAGTTTCATATAGATACTCAGTATCTTTTGTAAACTATAAGGATTAGAGTTAGAATAAACAACCACGCACTTAAAACACACTGGGTTCCCTAGAGGTAAGTAATGGCTGATTTAGCGGTATCGAGCAAAGAAAAAAATATTGAGAAAAATAACAAGCCAGCTTCTGGTTGTGACTTTGAAGACTGTCCAGTGGTTACTGCTATTGATGTTATAGGTGGAAAATGGAAGGTGATTCTGTTGTACCAATTAAGAGGAAGAACACTTCGCTTCGGCGAGTTAAAGAAAATGATCCCGCGTGTGACTCAAAAAATGCTCACTCAGCAGCTTAGAGAGCTGGAAAAAGACAAGTTAATTAGTCGGAAAGTCTATGCCGAAGTGCCACCTCGAGTGGAATATACTTCCACCGAGCTCGCTGAAAAGCTTAGCCCTGTTCTGGACTCGCTAAGTGACTGGGGAAACATTTATCAAAATGCTCATTCGTAAAATGACTAGTGTTGAGTTTTAGAGATACTCACTAAAAGGGGCTAATTAACTCAGCGACATAATCATCTACTTTAGCTAACAATTTTGGATCGTTGTTAGCGTCCGCTTTTAGGCCTAACATTATCTCCACAAATTCATCATACACTAGCGATGCACCAGCAGATTTGTCAGTAATCAAGGATTTCCTTAGCTGATCCCACCTAGCTTGCTCCGACGAATTTAACGACTCAGGCGCATTTCTCGCGCGATAACGAAATAGCAGCTCTTCTAGGCGATTATCTGCAAATTGGAAATTAGATCCAGCCAAGGTTTGCCAATCGGCCTGCCTAATTTGCTCCATTTTATTCTTGTCAGCCGAGTTAAAAAAGCCACCAGAATAAAGCGCATGATCAGGATTAGTGGTTTTATCAAACGTCTTTTCACTGTATACCTGAGTCAATTTTTGATTAAATTCAGCTAAGTTAGCATTGAGATACTCTGCCTTTTGCAAGCATTCGTCTAAGTCAATAAAAAGCCGCTGCTGACACTCTTCATTGAGCACACCTAGCGGAGCAACTGCAGGGCATTTATTATAGTGAACCTCTTTAATAGCTAACCGTTCAATCCCTTCGGGTAAATCATCTTGACGAGTGAAAATCCGCTGACTAATTTCTTCTGCCGTAAGCTCGAGTATGTCATCGACTGGGCGAGTTAAATCAAGACAAATCACACTATTCTTGTTGGTAGGATGCATGGTTAGCGGCATCATGACACCAGTGTATTGGTGTTGGCTTCCCAGCATGCCAGAGCAATGTACAAAAGGTTTATGGTTGACTAAATCAATTTCCGCCATCACCAATCGTTTATTTCTTAGCGACAATAAGTATTCAAAAAGCTTTGGTTGTTTTTGTTTAACGAGCTTAGCCATGTTAATCGTGGCATACACATCGGAAAGAGCATCATGCGCATCTTCATGTTCTATCTGATTGGCAGCACTCAATAATTCTAATCGAAAGCTTACGACACCATCTTCGTTCTTCGGCCATTCGATGCCTTGGGGTCTTAACGCATGCGTCATTCGAACTAAGTCGATAATATCCCAACGTGAATTCCCATTTTGCCATTCTCGTGCATAAGCATCATAAAAATTTCGATAGAGTCCATGGCGTATGACCTCATCATCAAACCGAATACTGTTATAGCCGACCGTGCAGGTATTTGCGGCTGAGATTTGCAGGTGAATTTGTTGGAAAAATTCGCGTTCAATTAAACCTTTTTCCAAAGCCAGCTGAGGAGATATCCCTGTGACTAAACAGGCTTCCGGGTTAGGAATAAAATCATTGGACGGTTTGCAATAAATATTAAGCGGTTCATCGATAATATTAAAATCGAAGTCTGTTCTGATACCGGCAAATTGACTCGGTTTGTCTTTGGCTGGGTTGACACCGAAAGTTTCAAAATCGAACCAGTAGAAAGAGTCCATTAAGCTAAGTACTCAAAACTATCAGGCTTTTTAGCATTCCCTGATTGAGATTGATTGGCTTGCATAGCGGTTCCTATTGGCACGGATTTTGGTTTTATCGCATTAGTCTTTTGTTTGAGTAACCAAGCTTTGGCTTCAGTCTGCGACTCAAAATAACTCACGTTAATGCCTTTAATGTGACCCATATTGCAAGCCACTTGGGTGTCAGTTGCTGATAGATGATTAAGGTCAACCACTGCTAAGCTGAGCTCTGCCGGTACTAACATTGCTATCACAGCACGATAAATCTCTATAGCCTCAAACGGTTGATACTTGCCTCTAAGCGCCATAGTGACTTGTACTTGAGAAAGATTATGATAATGGCATTGGTTAATAATATTGGCCCAAATATCAAGGATAGAGTCATCAGAGCGCTCCCCCGTGATAAAGCAGGCAAGAATATCATCTTCAATATTAAACGAGAGCTTTGGTTGCATTCGATTGGTCATCAAGTTTTGTACTGCTAACGAACAGCAGTTCTAAGCGATTTGACACGTTATTCTAGTCCCTAATATGCCAAGCAAATTTCCTTAATGAGTCTATTCTATGTTACTCAAAATTTGCATGCAAGGGGATCGATGAGAGATACGATTGGACTCGCAATCGCGATAGATTTTGCAAAACGTTAGATTTTAAGCGCTACAAATGGTGGCTTTTTGATCTTTCAAACGCCAACCTTTTTGGCCTTCCACAAAAATAGCATAAGCAGTACCGCAACCCACTCTAGAACCACGGTTGGGAGCATCTGGAATGATGCATAAGCCCACCCCATTGGCACTTGAACGAAACCATATGGTTTGATAACTGCTCGGAATGGCAAATTTTTGTTTGTTAATTAACATATCTTTTTGCGACTCAGGGATCTGGCTAACTGTCCAACTTCCGTTGGTGAAACCAGGACAATGATAAGCCGGATCCGTTTCTGGGATCCCATCTCGCTTGAGTGCGCAGGCATTTAGAAAAAAGATAACAGTTAATATAACAATTCGCATAATCAATACGGCTCTGAGTTAGTAGTGCAAATACTTCGATGAAATACGAAAGCATTAGTAGTTGTGAATTATTATGAAAAATGGGCATATTATCAACTAATACACCCATTAATTTGTTAAGACGTGTTTACTGAAAGAAAAGTTTGATTCTTTGCTTTGGATGATGACCTATTTCATTCATGGTTTTAGAGTCATACAAGCGGCCATTAATCATCACCATACTGACTTGATCACTGGCATAAATATCCTGCGTTGGATCACTATCTAGTATGGCTAAATCGGCTAATTTACCGGCCTCTATGGAACCAATGTATTTGTCCATACCAATATATTTAGCGCCATCAAGGGTTGCTGCGCGAATAACCTCTAACGGTGTCATGCCGCCTTGAGCAAACATCCACATCTCCCAATGAGAACCTAAACCTTCACGTTGACCATGGGCTCCGACTTGCACCCCAACACCAATATCTTGCAATTCAGCAGAGACTCTCGCATTGTTAAAGTGGTTGTAATCGTCATCGGGTGCCATATCTCTACGTATAGCGCGCGGATAGAGAATATCCTTAGGAACAAATTGACTCAGCAGTGGGTGTTTCCATACATCACTTTGTTGATACCAGTAGTTTTCACCCCAGATACCGCCAAACGCCACCACTAGAGTTGGGGTATAACCCGTTTCGCTTTGTGACCACAGCTGCTTCACATCATCATAAATAGCCGCCATTGGAATAGAGTGTTCGATTCCAGTATGACCATCCACAATCATGGTTAAGTTGTGTTGAAAGGTTGAGCCGCCTTCTGGCACCACCATCATTTGAGTTTGTCTGGCTGCTTCCAAGACTTGCTGACGTTGATCCCGGCGTGGTTGGTTATAGCTCTTTACTGAAAACGCACCTTGCTGCTTTAAACGCTTAAGGTGGTTCGTGGCATCTTCTAGATTATTGATCTCAGCAGTGATGTAAGTTTCTGCTCCGTATAAAATTCTTCCGGTTGAAAAAATTCTCGGGGCTACAGTCGCACCTTTTCTTGCTAGTTCCGCTGAAGAAAAGATTTCCGCCGTGTTATTAGAAGGATCATGAATAGTAGTAACACCAAACGCTAAGGAGGCTAAGCTCATCCAATTTTGTTGCGGCGTTAACTGATTGCTACCCTGACTTCCATGCCAGTGCACATCGACAATGCCTGGAATAATTGTTTTGCCATTAAGGCTAATAGTTAAAGCGTTGGTTGGAACATCCAAACTACCGACTTCTCCGACAGCCACAATTTTGTTGTCTTCAATAAGAAGGTCTCCTTGCTCTAGAACCAAATCGCCTTGCATGGTGACAATTTTAGCGCCAGTGAGTAATGTGTTGCCTTTGGGTATATCACTCTTAACGGCAAACCCAATATCACTGACCTTTGCTGACAACGGCTGTTTATTATTCCAATCTTTAACGGACGGCAGTGTTAGTTGATTTAGTTCAGCACCTAATGACCAACGAATGGATTGGCTATCTTTACTCCACGAGACATAATTACCGCCTTCGTTACTGACTTTCAATAAAGGTAAATTCTTAGCCTTGGGTGATAGACTAATCGTTTTAGCGGCATAAGTGAACGGGATAACATATAACTGATAGCGTTCGCGAAAACTTAAAAATTGGTTGTCAGGCGATAGGCTGTATTCAGTCGCCCACTGACTGCTAGCATGAGTCACTGCATCTAAACCATCTAAATTAACACTGACCAAATTGGTCTTACGGTCGGCAAAACGAGTTAGATATATTCGCTGCCCATCGGCGGAAAAAGTCGGTGAGCTGCCATTCGTTGTGACAAGTTTTGACTCACCACCTTTGGCGCTGACAACATAAACCCCAGGATTAATATCGTAACTTGGTGGCAGTAGCCGTCCGTGCGTTACTTTGTTATAGATCACTTGTTTTCCATCCGGTGAGAATTTTGGGGCAATGTATTTACCCGGTTGCTCAGTCAGTTGTCGAACACTTCCGCCTTTGGCTTTGATTTTTTTAACCGCACCCTGTTTCTTGTCACTCCAAGTGGTGTAGGTAATCCATTGACTATCACTTGAATAGGCAGGATAAAAAGCAAATTCATCCTTTGCTTTGGTGAGTAGTTTTGCTTTGCCATTTGGTAGGTTGCGAGTATATAGTTGACCTAAGGCTTGAAACACAACTTGCTTACCGTTGGGGCTGACTTGCACCCACCTAAGCATTTTAGTGTTAAATTCTTGTGGCCCCGGATCAACCTCAAAACGGACGGCTTTGCGCATTTCTTTTTTAGTCTTAACCGAAAAAGGAATCTCGGTTGCAACCTGAGTAATTCGATCCAGCTTATGAATTTTTCCACCAGCCCAGAAGATCAGGTGCTCACTATCTGGGGTCCAGGCAATGGTAGGATATACACCGTGGATTGCCCATGTTTCCTGCATGTCTCTTTCTAGTTTTTGATAAACTGGAGTTTCATTACCGGTGGTTAAATCTTTAAGAAATAAGCTTGATTGGTTTCTAATTCGTTTGACGAACGCCAAATATTTTCCATCAGGTGAAGGCGTCGGTCTAACCGCTCCCCCCATGCCAGAAACTTCTTTACGAATATCACCTTTATGACGGTCAATCGAAAAAATTTCATAGATAGTTCGATTCGAATCTTTACTGTATTCAAACACGGCACCTGGCGTTGAGTCTCGAGAAAAATAAACTCGTTTACCGTCGGCAGAGAACACCGGTTCACCAATATCTTTTTGGTTATTGGGTCGTTTGTTTAACTGTAACCCCGAACCGCCACCAATATGGTACAGCCATATTTCACCAGCACCGAGTGAACGTTGCGAAGTGAAATGCTTTTTCGCCGCAATGTATTGACCGTCAGGGCTCCAAGTAGGACTGTTCAAAAGCCGAAAGGATTCCTTGGTAATTTGGCGTTGATTGGTACCATCGATATCCATCACCCAAATATTATCACCACCGCCTTGATCGGATGTGTAAGCAATTTGTTTTCCGTCAGGGCTAAACTTGGCTTGCATTTCCCATGCTATGGAATGGGTTAACGGCTTAGCGGTACCGCCATCAATTGGCATGGTATATAAGTCACCTAACAGATCGAACAGGATAGTTTTTCCATTTGGACTCACGTCCACGTTCATCCAAGTTCCTTGGTTGACGTTAATCTCAGCAAAATATTTTTCCCCAGGAGGGTTATTGACATCCCACGCAACAGGCTTTTGAGTATCCGTTTGACTTGAGGATGTTTCTTGCGCATTGATCACAGCGAAAGATAAACTGAAATAAGTGGCGATTAAGCTCACCGTAACTCGAAAAATATTCATAAATAATCCTATATTTAAAAAATCTATTAGGCCGCTGTCACTGAAACTGGAACGCCATTGAGCGCCGCATTTCCAGTTAGTTGATCAACAAACTTTTCATCCGTGAGGTTATTAACGCTGACACCGGTATGAGCGTTTGCTACCGCCAACTTAGTTTGACTAACACCGTGTCCCCACCCGTGTGGAATCGATATTACACCTTGTCGAATACTATCTGTGACTTCGACAGGAATAGTAATTTCACCAACTCTAGAAGTTACTCGAATTAATTCGCCGCTGCCAATTTCCATACGCTCAGCATCTTTGCTATTTATATGGGCAATGCAACCGGGCTTCCCTTTAACTAATCGATAACTATTATGCATCCAAGAATTACAAGTCCTAGCGTCACGTCGACCGATTAAAAGCAGTTGATTGGATTGCTGGGGTTTTTCTGCTCGCGCTAATCGAGCGTTGATAAAACTAACATTCAAGCGATTAAGATCGGCAACAAACTCATCAGGCGCAAGCTGAATTTTTCTATTTTCAGTTAAAATTCCTTCTGGAAAACGAGGTTTGAGTGGTCCTAGATCGAGTCCATGAGAACAACTTATCAGCTTTTTAATCGTCAAGCCTCCAGCTAATAGTTCTGGGTTCTCTTGATTGAGTTCGTTGTCTAAGTTATTAGCTTGTTTTTTCCCATAAGGCCCTTTTTTTATGGCTTTATCGAGCATCCCTTTGGTACCTAGCCATTTCATCATAGTGAGTTTCGACCAGGTTGTTAAACGAGATTTAATATCCGGTTGAGCGAAGGCTTGTATAAGTCCAGAATAGATTTCTGCTTCAGTCAAACTTCCTTCTTCTGGCTGAAATAATGGTTCGGAATACCGCGCATAGTTTCTAACTGCCAATTGGTTAAAGATTAAATCGTAATGAGGTCTTTCTAATGGCGACGGAGGAGGCAGAATAATATCCGCGTGTTTGCTAGTTTCATTTAAGTAAAAATCTATGCTGACCATAAAGTCGAGCTGCTCAAATGCTTGTGTCAATAATTGGTTATTGGGTGTTGAAAGTAATGGATTACCAGCGGCAACAAACATTGCCTTAATTTGTCCCTTTCCTGGGGTTAAGATTTCTTCTGCTAACGCGACTACCGGTAATTCACTAATGGTTTCTGGGTAGCCACTGACTCTACTTCGATAGCGAGCAAACTTTTTAACTCTAGCGATTTTTGTTCCGACTATATCAACAGCCGCTTTAGCAAACATTGCTCCACCAGGGCTATCTAAATTTCCGGTCAGAAGATTAAAAACATTGACTAGCCAGTTTACGACGGAACCAAATTCATGAGTCGATACACCAATTCGAGCGTACAACGCCGCGCTTTCAGCTTGGCAAAAATCCGTCACTATTTTGGCAATTTGATCGGCCGTTATGCCGGTTAAGTTGGCAACTGCGTCAGGCGTGTACTCTGCAACCAAGGATTTGACTAACTCCAGACCTTCAATATGGTTGTCTAACCCATTGCAATGCACTAACTCATGTTCAAATAAAAAGTGAAGCATTGCCATCAAAAGTAACGCATCGGTACCGGGTTTAACGGCTAAATGTTGGTCGGCCAATTGAGCGGTTTCGGTATAGCGAGGATCGATGGTTATAAATTTACCACCGCGTTGTTGAATGGCTTTAAGTCGCTTTTTGATATTAGGTGAAGACATAATACTACCGTTAGAAACGATAGGATTTGCGCCCAGAATTACCAAGTAATCGGTTCGATCGATATCTGGGACCGGCAACATCATAGGGTGTCCAAACATCAACATGGATGCGAGGTGATGTGGCAATTGGTCGACCGAGGTCGCCGAATATCGGTTCTTGGTCTTTAGTTGGCGGAAAAAGCTGGGAGCGTATAGCATGGCTTCTAAGTTGTGAACATTAGGATTTCCCTGATAAACACCCACTGAATCATTGCCGAATTGTTGCTGAATCTCTCCGATTCGTTGCGCAACAATAGAAAACGCCTCTTTCCAGGAAATGGGTGTCCAACCATTTTTAGTTTTCTGAATTGGCGATCTGAGCCGGTCTTTATCGCTATAGATATCTTGCAGTGCAACAGCCTTCGGGCAGATATGTCCTTGGCTAAAGGGATCGTGTTTATCACCTTTGATGCTATGAACTTTATTGCCACTAAACTCTATTTTTAGTCCGCACATCGCCTCGCATAAGTTACAGGTTCGATAATGACTTTCCAATCCCTTAGCAGGCATTTACTATGCTCCGAAGCGCGTTTCGCGGTAAACCGTATGAATTGGCTATACTAAATCAATGAGTTGGCAAATGCCATTTTTTGCAAAACTTGTGAATTAGTCTATAAAATTCAATCGATTAGTGGCTTTAAGCTCTTCAAAATAAAGCCCATTGCGGCGTTGCGCAGGCTATACTAATGATTAGCTGATTAGAAAGAGTAAATAGCATTTTGAAGAAACACTCATTACCAGAATTTTTCTTACCCGATTTCTGTCGAGTACAGTCTATTTTTCTAGTAGTGCTGATTGGCGAGCTGTTAGCGGTGATATTTACCATGATCACTGCCAATGCTTCTACAGACGGTTGGCAGCTATTAGGGCTCTATTCGATCTCACTTCAGTGGATTAGTCTCAGCTCAGTAATGATTCTCTGTCTCCTGCGACCGTCATTGGCAGGATTAAAGGACTTGCTAGCCGGTGTGATTAGTTTGTTAATCATCCTCACTGCCACATTTATTTATACCTTTGTCACGATTCGCTTTTATTTTGGTTTGAGCTTTGATTTAACGGTTGCCTCTCAATCGCAGTTTTTATTGAAGAATTTAGTGGTTGCAGGGCTCATTGGATCGGTTCTGTTACGCTATTTTTATTTGCAACAACAATATCGTAAACAGATCGGCTTAGAATCAGCAGCCCGATTAGAAGCCCTGCAAGCACGCATTAGGCCGCATTTTCTTTTTAACAGCATGAACGTCATTGCAAGTTTAACTCGCATTGACCCTAAAAAAGCTGAGACAGCGATTGAAGATTTAAGCGACCTTATTCGTGCTACTTTAGACACTCACAATGAGCTAATTCCCCTTAATACCGAGCTAGAAAATGGTAAACGATACTTGGCCATTGAAAGCTTAAGACTAGGCGAACGGCTTACAATTGATTGGCAGGTAGACGATGAATGTCTCAGTTGTTTAGTGCCACCGCTTTCTGTTCAACCACTATTAGAAAATGCCGTTTATCATGGCATTCAAATGGTACCCGATGGTGGCATAGTCACTGTTAAGATCGAAAAAATCGAGGATAGCGTCATTATTCAAGTCAGCAATCCAAGGGTTGAAAAAAGTCAGCACAAAGGACACGGAATAGCGCTAAATAATATTACACAACGATTGGAAGTTCTGTTCAGTGGACAAGCCAGTCTAACCCAAGAAACCATCGGCGAAATATTCCAAGTCACCATGAAAATTCCGACTAAAATGCCAATTAAACTAAATGACTAAATTACCAAGTAGCTATATACGCAAGGACATATTATGAAATTACTCGTTGTCGACGATGAACCTTTAGCTCAACAAAGACTTAAGCAATTATTGAGTGAAATTGAATTAATCGAAAGCATCGCACTTGCAAACAATGGCTTACAAGCTATTGAGGCCTGCCAACGAGAAAAACCCGACGTAGTATTGATGGATATAAGAATGCCTGGAATGGACGGACTAGAAGCATCACAACATATTTCAAAAATGGAAGAACCACCGGCGATCATATTTACCACAGCTTATGACGAGTATGCTCTCGATGCTTTCAAAGCCAACGCTGTTGACTATTTGCTTAAACCCGTCAGAGAGCAAGCTCTTAAAGATGCCATTAATAAAGCTTGCTCGTTGAATAGCGCTCAGTTAGAAACGGTTCGCTCACAACATGAGGGCCGCACCAATATTACCGCGAAAATAAGTGGCAACATAAAATTAATACCAGTAAAAGATATTATCTATTTTCAAGCAGAGCAAAAATATGTCACAGTAAAACATCTTAATGGCGAAACCATTATTGAAGATACTTTAAAAGAATTACAAAACGAATTTTCAGAAACCTTTGTGCGCATTCATAGAAATGCCATCGTATCAAAAAAGTACATCACTGGGATTCATCGTGACAACAATGGGCATTCGTTTGTGGTTTTAGGTGAGGAACAAAAGCACTTAGAGATTAGCCGTCGACACTTATCTGAAATTAAGAGATTAATGTCTGAGCTATAAAGTCATAAACGCTCTATCTTATGTCCGATCGACAATATTTACACAAGCGTGAGAGCTACTCGCTTTTGGTTTGAATTTTGAATTTTATTTCGGTCGTCTTTTGAATTATCGTTCAATGTGAGTTTGAGCTGTCGAGTAAGCGCTTCACAAACCACTGAAGAAACGAAATCCTGCATTACAAAGATACTACTCCTCGTTATTTCTAACAACTCACTCCAGATTATCAGTTGTTTCTTGATATCAACTAACTCGATAAATAAGCGCGTTGTTCCTTGGTGCTCGAGATAGTTTCCAGTGAGCAAATAATCAACATTGTGATTTTCTGCGCTAGCAATTGAGTCATTTCTAGAGCAAAATTCATCGACTCCAAACTTCCCAGAATGAATATTCAACTGCGAAAAGCGTGATAACTCTGACACTAAGTGACTCGCTACGGCGACACCTAGATAATCTATCTGATTAGCTGTTTTTGATGAGTGTTCGGGCGAGCTTGAATGAATTGGTAACACCGCTATCTTATGGCAAGAAATCTCTTTTGCTGAGCAAACGAATTGGTACCCTCTTCCATGAATTGTTTTGATCATGGCCTGAGTATTGCCATCGTCCCCTAATGCCTTTCTTGCATTTTTGATGTGATTGGTCAGCGCAGAATCTGAAACAAATCGATCCGACCAAACTTGCGAGAAAATCGAATCCCTTGTTACTACTTTATGTCTGTTTTCAATTAAAAAGACAAGTACTTTTAACACTGCAGGTTCAACCTCTACTCTTCTTCCTAATAGAGTGAGTTTTAATTCCTTGGTGTCGATTTGGTAATGCTCGAATTCTAAAATCATGCTACAGGTCCATATTCAACTATAACCTACTAGAGAATCATGGCGTTACTCATTACTAGCTGCAACTCACCATTCTTCACTGAGTAGTACTTAACGACAAGAATGAATGATTTTTCAAATGCAGACTAGTGCAAAAACTGTACTAATGGAAAGCGCTATCACCTGATCATAGAATGAGATTATTCAATTGGGGCTGGAGAGAGTATATCGATGTCTGCATCTTCGCTCTCTATTCGTGCGTACCAGAGCTGTTCTCCACGAGAGTCCATACTGAGCCCAGAGAAGTATAAGAGGTTTTTCAAAAGCCATGGCGCGTTCACAACCGAATCAGTTTTCGACTCTGTTGCTGAATCAATCGCTAACTGAAGTAGAGTCGCACCAGTTCCAGGCCGTCGGTTGATGTAATAGATCTTCTGCTCGCCGACTAACCAATTATTCCAATCGACGGGTTCCAAGTCACTCACTATCAATTCTTGTTGATTATTTTTGTTGATTTTCCAGAGACCCTTTTGATTTGCCTTTGTAAAAAACATTACTCCTTCCCTAGAAAACTTTATCGCTTTCGCAGCAATATCTGCGACTTTAACATGAGTTTTATTCGAATAATCCCAACGCCAAACCTGGCGTTCTAGCTCATCACTTTTAGTGTAATAGAGCTGTAATTCTTTTGGATGCCAAATAGGCGCTTCGGAATTGTCAGTTTGCTCGATTTCAGTGACCGCTTGTGTGGCGAAATCAAACCAGTGTAAACGGTTTCCTTCTGGTTGATTGCTACTAAAGGCGACCATCTGACCGTCGATTGACCAGCTTGGAGACATCAACCAAGGTCCTCTAAAATTGGTTAACTGGCGAAGATTCCCTTCAGATTTAAGCCATAGCTCTGAATAACCACTGCGATTAGATAGGAAAACGATATCTTGATTTATTGGCGATTGCACAGCTCCCCAGTTTACGTTTTTCTCGGCGACGATTTCATTCGAATTACCCTGTCGGTCAATAGCTAGAACACTAGTTGCTTCAGTCCATCGCTCTAGAGCGATTTTACCATCAGTGCTGGTGGAAATTTCTGAAATATTGGGAATACCCTGACTGATCAATTTCGGCTGCCATTGAGATATATTTGTTCGCCATAAACTAAATGTTCCTGTTCGATTAGAACTAAACAAAATGGCTTGATCATCTGCGCTAAATGCGAGGCCATGAATTTTCGTTTGCTCAAAACTCAGCCGTTTCCATAAGAAACTGTCACTGAGTGAGCTAATATAAATATCTTCAACGCCAAGCATCGGAGAAAGGGTTACGGCAATGTGCCGAGCATCGTGACTTATCGCAATATCGTCAACCCCAAACGCTTGATCTCTAACTTCGTCCTGACCGGATTCTTCGAGCATATTACTGGGTAATATTTCAATTAATTCGAGCTGACCTGTCGCAGGAGTCAATTTGTTGAGTTGTCCATTGGCAATACTTGAGGACTTGTCGATAAAGTAAACCGCAGAGTTGTCTTTAGTCCACTCCATAGCGTAAACACCTTGATGTCGACAGTCGGCTAGCTTTTTGTCTGCTCCACCAATGATTGAAATTAAACGAATTTCACATTGCCCCAGTTGGTTAATGCGAGCAAAAATAATCTGTCTAGCGTTGGCTGAAAAGGTTGGCTGATGATCATAGAATTCACCACTGGTAATTTGCTGTAACCCCAATCCAGTTAATGACTTAACAAAAATTGCCATTCCTTTGTCAGTTGACTTTGAATAAGTTAACCAGGTGCCGTCTGCGCTCAATTCTGGATATCGTTCTTTACTAGAACTCGCCAATAATACACTTCGTTGATATTCCGATTGATTATCAAGGTTGGCTGGATTGTTTGAATTTAACCAATTGCCTCTGTATAAAATTGAAAAGCTAACCGCTAACACCACTAGCAATACAACAACCTTTCTAATACTGAATGAGCTTATTGATTCACTTGCTACTACCTGCTGATTGGCCCGAAGTTGCGAATCTTGCTGTTCATTGACAAGGCATAGTCGATAACCTTTTTTAGCGACCGTATCTATTCTTAGCCCAAGTACCTGGTTATTTTTGAAATGTTTACGTAACACGGAAATACATCGCACCAGTGAATCGTCGGCGACCACTTGATTCTTCCATACTTTCTTGAGCAAAAACTCTTTGTTCACTACTGTGTCGAGATGTTCTGCCAAACACTCTAGTACTTGGATCACTTTTGGTTCTAGTTTGATTGCGCATTGTTCAAAATAAAGATGGTTGTCAGAAATGCTGACCCAGCATTGATTCAGGTAAAAACCGTCCTTTGGGTCACGTGGGGGTTTGTTGTCTAGCACTTAGAGTAATTCCTTCGCTTTGATCGGAAAAAAATCAGATTTTGATCAGTCTTTTTATCGTTCAATTCAATATCTTCAAAGCTCATAGAGTCAGGAGCTTACTAATGCGAACATCAATTATCATAAAACTAACATTACCAATTTGTCTATATTTTGCCTTTGGATTCAATCTTTGCCAAAGCAAAAGTTACAGTGACCAAAGCCTCAAGAGAACTGCCAATTTGGGCTTTAGTACCAAAATTGAGCAAAATAAATTAATTGTTAGTAAAGTTGTCGATAATTCTGCGGCATCGCACGCGGGGCTGTTGAAAGGTGACAACATTCGTTCTTTTGGTCTTCGGCCACTAGCTGATTCGTTGCTTGTAGCACAATCTCAGCTGAACAAATGGCAGGCAGGAAAAACACTTTCGATAAAGCTACAACGCAAAGAGAACATGATTGACTTAAGCTATACCCCTCCGGCAAAAGAATTGGAAAATATCGAGGGAGTTAACAGTTATTATTCGAGCGTCACTACATCCCAAGGTCATCAGCTAAGAACCATTGTTTCGGTGCCAGACGATGGCAAGACCAAGAAAAGACCTGCATTGTTTTTTGTGCAATGGGTATCTTGTGGTTCGATAGAATACAATCCCAAGAGTCCAAGTCGTAAAATTCTGGCCGACCTACTAAAACTAACCAGTCGCGCTCTAATTCGAGTAGAACGTTCAAGCGATGGCGATAGCATTGGCCCCGCTTGCCATGAGTTAGACTACGATACTGAACTCGATCATTATTATCAGGCCTTTTTAAAACTAGCAAATCATCCGCAGGTCGACCCTGCTCAAATCGTTATTTACGGTTCAAGTCTTGGTTCTACCTTGGCACCTTTATTGGCAGAAAAACTACTTGCTGATGGTATTCTAGTTCAGGGTATTATGATTCAAGGGGGTGGTGGTCTTACCCATACAGAAAGAATGCTCGCTTTCGAGCGTGTTTATTTAGAAAGACGGCCTGAAGTCGATCCTGAAACCATCCACCAACAAATGAACGACCGAATACAATTTCAGGTAGAGTATTTAATTAAATCACGACACCCTGACGCGATCGCTAAAGACTCCGATGCAATGAGAAAGGTGCGTAACAATATTCTAGGAATGGATCAATTCACCCACTATGGAAGACCCTACGCTTGGCATCAACAAGCTGCAAAACAGAATGTACTTAAGGCATGGCATAAAATCAGTAGGCCGGTTTTAGTGGTGTTTAATCAGTTTGATCAATTTGAGACTCGTCATGGACACCAAATAATTGCCCATATGGTCAATCGATGGCGACCAAATACTGCCAAGTATGTGGAACAATCTAAAGTAGGCCATGGCAATTATCGCTATGAGAACATCGAACAGGCCTATAAGTTTGAAAATGGCAACAACGTAACCCAAGAACTGGTTAAAATTTTGGCTGATTGGACAAATTCTATCCAATAACGCAAGATGACTCTTAAATGACGATGACCTGCACCTCTGGTTAAATATAAATGGGCTTGTCATCGAGCTTGGCAAAGAAAATGAAAGATTAAGAATCGAGAGTACTTAATGAAACAACTACTAATTCTAATTAGTCTACTGTGGTGTTATCAACCAACGCTGCATGCAGGTTCTAACGGCAACGATAGCGTTATCCAGACCCTTTCCAAGTTAAAAAATTATGATGGGTTGGCGCAAACAAAAGTGATGGTTGTGGCAACATCACACTTCGATAAAAGCATACTCGCTGAACAGAACCAGGACAGCATTCAAGACCTGCTAAATAAGTTGATTCAATTCCAGCCGACAAAAGTCGTGTTGGAATGGGAACCGAGTCGAACCGAAAAGATTAATAAAGCCTACCAGGCTTATCTCAAGTCTCAATTTGATATTAGCGACAAACCAAACGAAGTCTATCAACTAGGTTTTAAACTGGCCAAACAGGCAGGACACCAACAATTGTATTTGTTTGACAACCAAACTGAATATATCGGGTCACTAAAAAATTTTTCATTCAAGACATTTACGGATTATGCCAAAAGCCATGATGCAGGATTCTTTGATCGATTTGAAAAACAACTCATCACTAACTTTGAATACAATCAACAACTCATAAGCAATCTTACGGTTGCAGAACAAATTTCGGTTATGAACTCTCCTCAATATCAACGGATAAACCAACAGCGGATGCATATGTATGAATTAAGAGTAGGTATCCAAAAAAACTGGTTGGGACCGGATTGGCTTGGTCGCTGGTACCAGCGAAATATTCGTATGCTAGGAAACTTACTCAAACTCGCCCAGCCAAATGAGCGCTTACTGATATTTGTCGGCGATAATCACAAGTGGGTACTGGACTCGCTGATCGATAAAACACCAGACCTAGAGCTAGTTTCCAGCTGGCAGCAACTGAAACAGTAGCTAAGCTATGGTGAGTCTACTTCTTAAATCAAATTGATTGGCGATAACTCTACCCAACTAGTCACAAGGTTTCTTTCGTTTAGCGTCAATAGTTGTTATGGTTATGGCCATTCCATCTCTCAACTATTCGGCCAGTTAACTATGTTTCGCTCTGTTTGCAGTTTTATTCTTATATCGATTGTTATTTCTACTCAGCTAGCTGCAGAGGTTGCCGTTGAAAAAGTTGGCGAAACTATGTGGCCAGGCAGTCATTATGATTCGAGTATCCCTACCTTTAAACAAGTACTAGGTTATGACGTTGGTGAGCGGATCACCAATCATGCGGATATGATCCGCTATTTCCAGGCTTTGTCACAAGCAGCCCCCAAACGTATTAAGGTAATCGAATATGGCCGTACTTGGGAAGGTCGACAATTAATTTACACCGCGATCGGAAAACCGGAAACGATTGCAGATTTGTCTAGATTTGCCGAAAACATGCAAAACTTGGCTGACCCCAGAAAAACCAATTCAAAACAAGCCAACAGTCTAATCAAACAAATGCCAAGTTCCGTTTGGCTTGAATACGGCGTTCATGGCAATGAGATCAGTAGTACAGATGCAGCTATGATGACGGCTTATCATTTGTTAGCAGCTCCGAATGAACCGACGAATCAAAAAATCTTAACCAATAGCATTGTATTTATCGACCCTCTGCAAAACCCAGATGGACGTGAGCGTTTTACCAGTCGATATTACTCAACTGTAGGCTTGCAACACAGCGCCGACCGATTAAGCGCAGAACATAACGAACCATGGCCGAGAGGCCGCTCTAACCATTATTTATTTGATATGAACCGCGACTGGCTAGCCATTACCCAACCGGAAACCGCTGGCCGAATTAAAATGCTCAATCACTATAAACCGTTAGTAGTGATTGACTTGCACGAAATGGGCGGCGATCAGAGTTATTATTTTGCCCCGGCGGCTCAGCCATTTAATCCTCATATGACTAAAACTCAGATTGAAAATATGGATAGTATCGGCCGCAATCACGCCAAGCATTTTGATCGAATGGGATTCGATTACTTCACTCGAGAAATTTTTGATGCCTTTTATCCTGGCTATGGTGATAGCTGGCCTACTTTTTATGGGGCGTCAGCTTCAACTTATGAAGTGTCTTCTTCTCGCGGTGAAATTTATCAGCGCAGAGATGGTAGCCATTTAACTTATCGAAATACCGTACACCGTCATTTTGTCGCGTCAATTTCAACGGCCGAAGCAGTTGCCGATAACCGTGAAAAATTACTTAAAGATTTTTACGCCTATCAGGTCAGTGCTATCAAACAAGGCAAAGACAATAAACAGCGCGTTTACATCATGCCCAATACTCGCGATCGTGCCGGCAATCATCGATTAGCCGCATTGATGGCTCAGCATGGCGTTGATGTTTTTCAAGCTAATCAGAAGTTTAAAGCTTGCGGAAAAAGCTATAACAAAGGTGCTTATTTTATCGATACAGCGCAACCACGCGGACGATTTGTGACCACCACTTTTAAGCAGCAAGTCGATATGGATAAAGCCTTTATTCAAGAACAAGAACGACGTAGGCAAAGAAATTTAAACGATGAAATCTATGATGTCACTGGATGGTCTTTACCCTTAATGTTTAACGTTGATACCGATACCTGTGATGACCCAGTGAAGGTTAATAGTACGCAGGTTGATTTTGAGCAACCACTTAAGGCTGAATTTGCTCGAACGGAAAACACTAACGTGCAACCAGTTGCTTTTATCGTTCCTTGGGGTGACATGTCAGCCGGGCGATTTTTAACAGCAGCTTTACAACAAAATTTGGTAGTTAAAAGTACCGACCAAGCTTTTCAGTTAAAAGATAAACAGTCTTTTCCGGCTGGCTCATTAATCATTGAGCGAAGAACCAATTCACCCGAGTTTGCTAAGACAGTGGAAAAAATTGCCCAACAAACTGGTGCCCAAGTAGCAACAACCTCCTCCAGTTGGGTAACTAAAGGACCAAATTTTGGTAGTGGTAAAGTGGTTACTATGAGCGCTCCGAAGATTGCGATGGCTTGGGATAGTCCGGTCAGTTCGCTTAGCGCAGGCAATACTCGCTTTGTAATAGAAAGACAATTTAATTATCCGGTAACGGCTATTCGTTCGAACGTATTAGCCAATGCCGATCTGTCTAATTATCAAGTGATTATTTTGCCTTCTGGCCGATACCAAAACGCGCTAGGAAAAAACGGTGCAGCCAACCTAAAACAATGGGTTAAACAAGGCGGCGTTTTGATCACATTAGGCAGCGCAACTCGATTTGCAGCCAATAAGGATATTGGCATTCTTGATGTAAAACGAGAGCTTGCCTACACCGAGAAAGAAAAGTCTAAAGACGATAAAAAGAAATCCACTACAAAAGGTCAATTGTTTAAATCGAAACAAGATCTAGTCGATGCCAGTATTGATTCAGAAAATAGTCCAGACTTTGTAGCTGGGGTCCTAGCCAATGTCGAAACCGATCAAGAACATTGGCTAACCGCAGGTATCAATGAAAGACTAATTGCGTTGGTTTATGGTAACGATATCTACCAACCAATTAAACTCAATTCGGGTAAAAATGTCGCTTGGTTTTCAAATGCTAAAAACGTTTTAGCCAGTGGATATCTTTGGCAAGAAAACCAAAAACAATTGGCCTACAAGCCTTACTTAATGGTCCAACCCAGTGGCCGGGGAATGGTCATTAGCTTTACTCAAGAACCTACTACCCGAGCGTACTTAGACGGGCTAAATGTGTTGTTAATGAATAGTATTTTTAGGGCTGCCGCCCACGCGACACCATTAATGAAATAATTATACTCGAATAACCCTAAACTCAGACTTTAGGGTTATTGAAGATTGCCCTATTTTATTACGCGTAAAAATTTTTAAGGATTGTTATTCTATTCAGTCGATTTTAAACCAAACTGGCAACTTTTTAGATCTTTGTCTATGTTTAAATCATCTTAAAGAGAATAGAGTGCATTCAGTGAAAAAAATATTTTTAGCTTTTGCCATTTCAATCAGTGCAACCAGCCTACTGGCCAACCCACTGTCCGATAAGATCAGTGATGAAGTTTTAGATTCAATGATCGCTTCTCACGATAAGTTTATCAATAGCAATATTCTGGCCGAAATATGTAGTCATCCCAATTACCTCAAGCCTGACTATTCCTCAAGTCTACTACAACAGCAAATTGTCAACGAAGTCCATACGGTTGCCTCCCAACGAGGAGTCAAAAACTATGATGTGACTCAAATAAGAGAACTTACTGAACTAGAATTTCAAGCTTTTATTGATGGCTCTCGATACGGTGTTTTTATTGCGGCAAAATATCAAAAGACCATGGGACTTTCTGAGTGTTCAGCTGAGATCAAAAAATCTATTTCGGACTCTCAAAGCTCTCTGCTTGAGAGCGGATTGTATCAATTAGTCAACCGCAAATAAGCAGCGCCTATTTTGCTTATAACTTTGCAATAGCCGCCCAGAGATTAATGCCAATTTTTCGCTGGTGCGTTAGAGCTATTAAAGATCTGTTTGATACTGCTAACTAATTCACTTTGTTGTTCGCAAAGCTCACTGTCCATTGTAGCGATTTCATGTAGCAATTCTATAGTTGACTCGACCTGCGATTGAGTAAATTTATCTTTTGCAGGTACTATAACTTTTTCAATATTTTTAACAAAGTTGTTTTCTGTCTGAAGCATAAAGGCTGTCGCTGAAAACAAATCGAGCGCTTGGTTTTGATCAAGTCCAAACTTTTCAGTAAACACCTCGAGTATTCGATTTTTTTGTTCGCGACTAATTTCCCCTTCTAGCTTGGCGACACCCAGTAACAGAGCGGCGGCTACATCCATCGGGTTTTCTAAAGTGTAAAGTGGGTTTTCTGAATACTTTTTTCGCCATTGATTTCGACGATGCCAATAAAATGGATTGATCGAACTAAATCTAAACCCTGAGCGCTGAAGACTGTTGATAGCCCACAACAAACCACCCAATGCGGTGAGGATCCCTATAATAATATGCATCTCTAATTCCTTTTAATCTTAAATTACTTTCTATTAAGCGATTAACTCTATATAAAAATTATCGGGTTAGCAAATTAACAGCATCGCAAGCTAACACCCCAACAAGGGTAATGACTTAACTTTATGGTAAGTCAAAGCGAGTTGGATACAATGGCTGAGTTCAGCTGAACGCAAAGCTCCCTCATTTTTCAATCGAAGTTCGCGATTGCCAATAAATTGAAAACTATCCTTATAGATCTCTCGAAATGTCTCTACCAGCTTGGTTTTACAGTTAAAGTAAAGAGAGACCGAGTGTGGGGCTCTGGGTTTCCAATCAATTCTTATTGGGCTTCCACCTGCTACAGAGTAGCTGGGCTCTCCCCACTTTAAGCTTTCAGTGACCTCACCAAGGTTTTGCTCCGAGGCGATGTTATAGATTATTGCCCGCAATTCTTCGATTTTAGCTTTGGCATCCGCCGGGTATTCAGCTATTTTTTGTTTAACTGATTGATTCATAGGTTTCCTTTTCCAACTTCCATAACCTTAAGCCGGCTGAGCCTTTCGAAGCCTTACCTGAATAGCAACTATCCACTTTCGTCACTCAGCATGATATTCTTAGCCCAATATAACAACAACAAATAGGGTTGAACATTGGCTAAACGTTGTTTGAGCTGTAAAAGAGATATTGCTGACGGTCAAAAAAGCTGTTTTGTCTGCGGGTCTTCTCAAAACCTATTGGTCCATTATTCGCGCAGCGGACTGCTATTGCTGGTGGTCATTGTAATAGCATCGGCCATTAGCTATCACTTCATTTCAAAGGCTAATCAGGAAATTTCCACTAACTTGGCCAAACTTGAAGCTGCCCAGTCTCAAATTGAACAGGCGGAAGAAAAAGCCACTGAAGCGCTTAACCAATTGAAAGCACTGCAATCCGAAGCTCAACAGGAAAAGAGCCAAGATAAACAAGATCAGGTTGCGATCGCCGAACTTCAAGGCAAAATTACCGCTGCCGAAAACAAGGCGGTAGAAGCTCAAAAGAACGTCAATTGGCTAGCAAAACAGAACAACCAACTTAAAACCGAGGTGCAAAGTCTAACTGAGCAACTTAACAACGCTCAACAGAACGCCCAGCCTTCTAATCAGCTAAGCGAAGCCGAAATAAATCAAAGAATCGAACAAGCTAAACTGGCTGACGCTCAAACTATTCAATCTTTAAGGCAACAACTTCAGCAATTACAGCAACAATTGGATGCAACACAAACAACTGATAATTAACCTGAGTATTTGCAAGCTAAGCTATTCGCTTTATCGTCTAAGTGTTAGAATTTGGCTTCGCCAGAATCAATTAGTTTAATAAAGGTTATTCCATGAGCGACATTCTTCGAATCGCTACCCGCCAAAGCCCACTTGCCCTATGGCAGGCTGAATTTGTTAAAGCCGAATTAGAGCGAATTCATACGGATCTAACAGTCGAATTAGTACCGATGGTGACTCGCGGCGACAAGATTTTAGATACCCCGCTGGCCAAAATTGGTGGCAAGGGCTTATTTGTTAAAGAGCTCGAGCTAGCGATGTTAGAAAATAGAGCCGATATTGCGGTTCACTCTATGAAAGATGTTCCAATGGAGTTTCCCGATGGCTTAGGACTAAGCGTGATTTGTGAACGTGAAGATCCGCGAGATGCGTTTGTTTCCAACCACTACAAAGATATTGACTCGCTGCCTATTGGAGCAACGGTGGGAACCTGTAGTTTACGCAGACAATGTCAGTTGAAAGCCAAAAGACCCGATATCAAAATTCTCGATTTACGCGGTAATGTAGGCACCCGATTGTCTAAACTCGATGAGGGCCAATATGATGCAATTATCTTGGCCTCGGCCGGACTTAAACGTTTAGGACTTAGCCAACGGATCGCCCATGAAATTGAACCCGACTGGATGCTACCTGCTGGCGGCCAAGGTGCGGTCGGTATTGAGTGCCGAACTGACGACCAAAAAACCTTAAATTACCTAGCTCCACTGAATCACCCTACGACGGCAAGTAGAGTGATTGCCGAACGTGCCGTCAATAACAAGTTACAGGGTGGCTGTCAGGTTCCTATCGGCGTGTTTGCCACCATTGATCAACAATCCATCCACATAAAAGGTTTGGTTGGCGAAGTGGATGGCAGCCGAATGATTCAAGATGAAATCATTGGTGATGTTACAGACGCTGAGCCCCTTGGGATAGAGTTAGCTGAAAAACTGTTAGCTGCAGGCGCTGGTGAAATACTGCAAGCCATTGGCGCACATTAGAGGTCAATCAACGACCGATTACCCATGACCTCCGCCGATGCCATCAACGTAATTACCACTCGACCTAATAATCGAGCAACTAATTTGGTCGAGGCCATCAACAACCTTTCGACCGGTAGGCTAACGATTAGCGCCCACCATGCGCCATTAATGGCGATTATCGAATATTATGATCAAGCATTCTTTGATCGATTAGAACAAGAGTCCGCTCAAGCAAAAGGCAATTCAGCAGCCTACGACGGCGTCATCTTCATAAGTGGTAATGCAGTGGACTGGGCGCAAAGTAGTTTAGCGGCTAATTTGTGGCAACGTATTCTGGCTTGCCCCTTATTTGCCATCGGCGAGCAAACGGCCTCGGTATTGCAGAAAGAGATAAACCTGACGTTGACTCATCCAGAGCGGCTTGAGAACAAACAACGAGTTACTCATCCGCAACAAATGAATAGTGAAGGATTGCTAAACTTGCCCGAACTAAGTGACGTCAAAGGACAACGTTGGTTAATCATCAAAGGTAAAGATGGACGGGACAAACTGAAAACAGGGTTGCAGGCGGGCGGCGCAACAGTGCACGAATTGTCGGTCTATCAGCGCCAACTACCAGATTCAAACTCGCAAGAGCGAATAGTCGAGCTACAACGGATGAAGCCCATTTGGTTAATTTCTAGCATTCAAGCGCTTAACAACCTGTCGCAGATTTTAAATCATCAAGTCCAAGACTGCCGAATTATCATCAGCAGTGATAGAATTGCTGAGCAAGCGGCGGAGTTAGGTTTTTGCATCATCGCACAAGCCCAAGACGCCAGTGATAAGCAATTGGTACAATCTCTAAAAGAATATATTGGTAATTAGAATAATTTTGCAATTAGAAGTACTGACAAGCAATTATAGGTAATCGAAATTATGGCCGACGACAAAGATCCCAACGATTCAAATAAATCGAGCGCTGATCAGCAAGATAAACAAGTTAGAACCTCGGACAAACCGGCAGCTTCACCGAATTCAGATACAAGTACCAACACTGCTGAGCCGTCAGGCCATGATCATTCGGCAACTAGCTCACCGTCACAACTTTTTAATGCAAAACCCTTACCCAAAATGCATGCCAAACGAAGCAAAACCGATAAACTAATTCCAGCAATGATTGGTTTACTACTGATTGTCGCAATTGTGATATCCGCTTGGACTCTCTATCAGCAGCATTTATTTTCACAAGATTGGCAACAAATGCAAGGTCGTTTGGATAGCCAATTAAACGAGCAAACAAGTGCGATAAAACAAACTCAAAGTGCGTCTCAGAATTCGTTACAAACCATTGGTCAAACCCAAAACCAAGTTAATCAATTGAGCCAGTCTAATCGCCAACTGAGCGAGTCGTTACTTTCTACCCAGGAGAGAATCAAAGAACTTTCAGGCAGAAAAAAACAAGATTGGATGTTGGCTGAAGCGAGTTATTTAATTAAGCTAGCCCAACTACAATTGACGCTGCAGAAAGACAAAATTACCGCGACTCAATTGCTAAAAACAGCCGATAGTCGCTTAATTGAAATAGCCGATAATAGTTTGCTACCGATCCGTCAAGCGATTGCTAAAGACTTATCCGACTTAAGCCTCATTATGCAACCCGATATCATTGGACTAACTTTTTCGCTAGACGCCATTAGCAAGCAGGTACCGGATTTAGAAATAGCCGCATTTCAATTCGCCCCGTTAGAACAACAACACAGCGAACCTCTCGTCGAGGAACAAGAACATGGCTTTGATCTTAAGAAAGTCTACGATAAATTTCTAAAAGATTTTGTAGTAATTAAAGATCACAGTGAGCCAGTTAAACCATTGATGGGAGCCGATCAACGAGCTAATTTAAATAGCAATATTCAATTGGCTTTACAGCAAGCTCAAATTGCTATCGCTCAAGGCAATGAAGCTTTGTATCAATTACATATTCAAAATGCGATCAATTGGTTAACTGAGTATTTTATCCAAAGTGATAAAACCAAAGAATTAATCCAGCAGCTGACCCAATTTAAAACTCGACCAATCGAGGTTAACTACCCACAATCACTCAACGCTAAAAAAGCTCTGGATGAAATTAGTCAGCAAAAAATTTATCAGTGGCTGGAAAGCGCTTTATCAGAGGATAGTCAAAAACAGAAAATTGAGCTTCCGGTTGAGCCAGAAACGCTCTCCATTGAGACAGACAATACAACTTCCGAGCCTCCACAGGAACAAGGAGTCGACCAATGAAATGGAAGCTAGCTTTTGTTTTTGTTATGGCGATAGTCGTTGGTGGTGTTGGCGGTTCATGGCTCAAGAACTTACCTGGATTTGTAATCATCGCGTACGATAAAACCAGCTATGAGATGAGACTATGGATTGCGGTCTCTTTGTTAGTTTTATTGCTAGTAATTTTGTATTTTATTGGCGTAATCATTCGTTCATTTATTTCAGGTACTCATCGAGTAAAGCTTTGGCAAGGAGATCGCCATTGGCGAAAAGCCAGAAAACAAACCATTATGGGAATGCTTTCTTTTATCGAAGGCCGCTGGCAACAAGCTGAAAACACTATGATTAATGCGGCCAAAAATTCTGATACTAAATTAATTAACTATTTAGTAGCAGCTCAATCTGCTCAACATCAAAACTCAGAAGAACGCAGAGATGCTTACTTAAGACTTGCGCATAAATCAGAACCCAACGCCCAAGTTGCGATTGGGTTAACGCAAGCCCAGTTGCAGTTAGATAATCTACAGTTTGAGCAAGCGCTTGCAACTCTCACAGACTTACAGGCCAACCATAGCAACCATCCATTTATTCTTAAGTTGCTTTGCATGACTTATCAGAAATTACAAGATTGGAATTCAATTATCGAATTGTTGCCTAACTTAAAAAAGCAGCGAGTATTCGATCAAGAAAAACTTGCAGAAATAGAAACCATCGCAATACTTGGCGTCCTAGATTGCGAAGCTGATAAAGGTGAACTCGAAAGCTTTAAAGATACTTGGAATCACTTTCCATCACCCAGTCGAAAGAAAACAGTGCATATCCTAAGCTATGCCAAACATCTGATTAAATTTAACCAGATGGATGACGCCGAAAAGATTTTGAAGCCACTATTTAAGAAAGATCCATGCGAACAACTAGTCGCGCTTTATGGTGAAATAGACAGCACTGATGGCAACAAGCAATTTGCGTTTTTAGAGAATTGGTACAACAACCATCCAAAAGCCCCAAACATTATTTACTTAACCTTAGGAAAGACTGCCTATAAATTATCATTATGGGGTAAGGCAAGATTTTACTTTGAGCGTAGCCTTCGGCTAGAACCTACAGCGGAGGCTTATTTTATGATGGCTAAAACATTACAACAACTAGACGATATCGAGTTAGCCTCCGAGTGCTACCGTCAAGGGTTAGAATTTGTAGTTGATCCTAAAACACCGATAAAAACTTTGTTACTTGAAAAAGGATCGGACGATCTGGTGTCGGCAAATATTTTGCCTAAGTTTGAAAACAAATAGTGATGATTTAGGTTTTGATCATAGTCCAAGCCCGCTGACCACAGTCGAAGCCTCACGCAACGACACTTCGACTCCGCTCAGTGATCTTTAGAATCAATCCTTTCAAACCGGCTGAGACACTCGATGCCTTACGCGACTTCACTTCGACTTCGCTCAGTGATCTTTAGAATGAACTCTCTTAAGCTGGCTGAGCGCAGTCGAAGCCTCACTTAACAATTTAGTATAAGAAATAGATCAAACTACTAATCAGTATCCCCGACCAGATCAGAATCACCGTACAATACCCCATGATTTGACGCAGATTTAATCCAGCAATCGCTAACAAGGGTAACGCCCAAAATGGTTGGATCATATTGGTCCAAGCATCACCCCAAGCCACTGCCATGGCGGCTTGATTAGTCGGCACACCCAACTGAGTCGCAGCAGGTATCACGATAGGTGCTTGCACAGCCCATTGACCGCCACCTGAAGGTACAAAGAAATTAACGATACCGGCACTCAAAAAAGTATAAACCGGAAAACTATCCGCACTAGAAATTTCGACAAACCATTCTGACATAGACGTAGCCAATCCTGAGCCGACCATCATTCCCATGATTCCGGCGTAAATCGGAAACTGTAAAATAATGCCACTACTTGAACCGATAGCCTCTTTCATCGCCAATAAATAATTATGTGGATTAAGGTGCATCGCCAAGCCCAATAATAACAAACACAGGTTGATGGTATTTAAGCTAAGTCCATTGCCTTGCGAGAAATATTGCCACAAAAATAATAGGCCAATGGCGACCAACAGATAATTAATGATTGGACTATGTTCTAGTTTTTCAGCGGGTGTCAGTGTAGTTTTATCAATTATCTTAGGTTGTTTTACTTTTGCGTCAAAACCAATTCTCTTGTCGCTGTCAGGCATCATTAGTAGGTTCAAAATAGGAACAGTGATAACGATTGCCGCGATAATCGTTAAATTCTGCCAAGCAAAAATAGTTTGCGACATTTCAATTGTTTGGCCAGCTAACAATTGCCCCAACGCATCATTACTTGGGGAAGCGATTTTTAGTGGAATAGAGCCCGACAACCCGCTATGCCAAATCAACATTCCGCTGTAACCCGATGCAATTAGTAATGGAAAATGAACTCCCTTTACTAGCGTTGCAACTTCTCTGGCAACCAAAGCACCTACCACCAATCCAAATCCCCAGTTAATCCATGACGCAAGCATTGAAACTAAAGTGACCAAAATGATTGACTGAATGGGCGATTTTGCGAGCTTGGCGATAGCAATTAGCCCATGTTTAACCGGAACACTCATTGCCAAAATACTACCGAGTACTAAGATCAGCACCATTTGCATAGAAAACGAAAGCAACTTCCAAAAACCATTCCCCCAATGATTGGCCATTTGAGTGACCGACTGTTGCTCTACCGCTAAGCCACAAGCAAACACAATCACAGTTAAAATGATTGCAATGATAAAAGCATCTGGCAACCAACGTTGCATGACTCCACTAAAAAAATCTGCGCTGCGTTTTATCAAAATACCGGACTCCTATGGTTTATTATTGTTAGCGTTGCTCGATAAATCCTTCAAGTTTACCTGAAACTTAAGCAGAATTCTCAACTGTTCAATGGTGAATCACTTACAAGTTTTGTCCCCAATATCGACTTAAACTCTGGTCATCGAATAGCTTAAGATCGCTGTTTGATATTAATAATAAATAACCAAGGATTGGTATGTCTTTATCCATCATTTATACTCGCGCCGGTGTCGGTATTGAAGCTCCGCTAGTCACCGTAGAAACACATCTTTCCAATGGTTTACCCAGTATGTCTATTGTTGGGCTTCCTGAAGCGGCGGTAAAAGAAAGCAAAGATCGCGTACGCAGCGCATTAATCAACGCTAATTTTGAATTTCCAACTCGCAGGATCACTATAAACCTTGCACCAGCCGACCTTCCTAAGGATGGTGGGCGATTTGATTTACCGATCGCACTTGGGATATTAACGGCAACAGGTCAGCTAAACGTCGATGATATTCTAGAGTATGAATTTATGGGTGAACTGGCGCTTTCCGGTGAGTTAAGGAAAGTAAATGGGATCCTTCCAGCGGTGTTAGCCGCTAAAAAGAACCATCGAAAACTAATTATTCCAGAGCAAAACCTCGCGGAAGCACAATTAGTTGGTGCTAAGCATTCAGTCGGTGGTAATCATTTATTGCAAGTATGTGCTTACCTGCAAGGTCAACGCGACCTCGACTTGGAACCGATCCCTAATATTCATCAGGATAGTTTTTTAAAACAACCGGATCTACTAGAAGTGAAAGGTCAATATGCTGCAAAAAGAGCACTAGAGGTGGCAGCGGCAGGCCGACATAATTTATTATTTATCGGTCCTCCTGGAACCGGTAAAACCATGTTAGCAACTCGCCTTGCAGGAATTTTACCTGAGCTCAGTGAACAGGAAGCAATTGAATCGGCGGCGATAACCAGTGTCAGTGATCATGGATTAGATACCCAAAATTGGAAGCGCCGACCTTTTAGAAGTCCTCACCATACAGCCTCTGCTGCTGCAATGGTTGGTGGAGGGAGTAACCCAAAACCCGGAGAAATTTCCCTCGCTCATCATGGGGTGCTTTTTCTAGATGAACTACCAGAGTTTGAACGGCGAGTATTGGAAGTTTTAAGAGAACCACTGGAGTCTGGAACAGTGACAATATCTCGCGCAACTAGACGCGCTGAATACCCAGCCAAATTCCAATTTCTAGCCGCAATGAATCCCTGCCCCTGCGGTCATTTCGGCAATCCACAAGGAGTCTGTCGCTGCACTTCGGATAAAATTCGCCGATACTTATTAAAACTTTCTGGTCCATTTATCGACCGTATTGATATGCATGTCGATGTTCCGGCGATGACACAAGATCAATTACGCAATATTCCTGATACCAGCTCTGAATCCTCAGAAACGGTTCGTAAAAGAGTGGTCGCCGCCATGCAGCATCAAATAGAAACTAGAGGGAAATGTAATTCGTTTTTGAATCCAAGAGAATTAGAAACGGCAATTAATTTTGAACCTGGGGCAGAAGACTTTATTTTGGCCGTTTTAGAAAAGTTGAAATTCTCAGCACGGGCTTATCATCGAATATTGCGTGTCTCTCGAACTATTGCCGATTTAGAAAAAAGCGAACAGGTTAAGCAAAGTCATTTGGCTGAGGCTTTGAGTTATCGACGCTTGGAAAGGATGTTGATGCAGGTGGCTTAGACAATTTAGTTTAGTTCGGCCATCGCTCTTGCAAAATCCGGGATAGATAAATTCTTACCTAGTAAACATCGGTTAAAACTAGCTAGTTCGGCAATTTGTTCATCATTCAAATTTAGCAATTCCATCAAAGCAGTTAAGTAGTCGCCCGAACCTTTAGTAATTTCAAAAATAAGGGGGCGATAGTTGGTAATGACGAAATGCCTAATTTCCTTTTTCATCAAATCAGTTTTCGGTTTTGCATCAACTAATCTATATGAGGTGAAATTGCAATGAACTGACAATTGGTTAGATTTAGCGCTTGCAATTCCAGAAACGCAAAGGTGACCGACTAGAATTAGCAAAAAAAAGATTAGAGTTTTCAATTACACAATTAGCAGAATGCCCCCTGCTTGCAATTATTCGCAGAGGGAGCTAATTCGGCATTCTATTCTGCAGGTTTCATTTCAACCAAATATTTGCCTGGGTCATATTCATACCAAGCACCTGTTGATAAATCAACCGATGTACTTAGAAGGCTTAAAGCAAGAAAATCTAGAACAACAGTACCGTTCGTACCGCGAACTAATGGTGCTTCTTCGGTAACATACCCTTCTAGTTCTAAGATGACAACGCCATCTTTTCTAGCCACTTCAGCTTCTAGAGGTGTTACTCCTACTTTCACTTTTCTTACAATGTTACCTTGTTTATCTTTCTTGGCCACGTAAACCGTAGCTCCTTGCGGAACTGAGTCTACAGAAAGCACTTGTCTTGGTCCGTCTGCCATGGTGGCACAACCAAAAAGAGTTACAGAAAAGATGGTTAGAATGAAATATTTTAGGGTAGTCATTGGCATTCCTTTGTCCTATTTGTTTTTAGAAAATGGAGTATACTAGAGCTAGGATAAAATCGCCACAATGTCTTTTCGCCGAATACTAAAAGCGAATTCACCTTAAAATTAGGAATATAAAAGTTTAATGTTTAAGAAGGAACTTGGATTTTCATTATGCTTGAAAGTGTTACTTTTGTTCTTGCCCGAAGAAGCTTACTCAGCTCAAATTGCCGATCATAATCATTCCAAAATTCAGGAACTCTCTACAGAACCCGCTTGGAGGAAGTTGCTTCATTATCAGAAGAATGGAAATCAATGGGTAAGCCTCGCAACCAATCAGGAGTTCTTCGTTTCTGCTCGAGGGAAGACAGAACCACTTGAAGAACTCAGTAAAACACTATCATTGCTTTTGTCTTCAGAAACAACTGAATCCATTCAGTGTCAGTTTCCTGCCAGAACCAAGTGGTTACGAACAAAATTGAACTTAGAATTACCAAAGGTAAATTGCACTAAACTTGAGCAATGGATTAATCAATTTAATACTAAAACGCTCAAGATTAATTTTGCCACAAACTATTTAGATAGCCCAGCTTCCATATTTGGACATACATTCCTTCAAGTGCCTCACGCCAAATATAATAACCAATTATTGAGCTACAGCTTTAACTACGCTGCAGATGTTGACGGAAGTGAGAATGGAATAGCTTATATTTTTAACGGATTAGTCGGAAATTTTCCTAACAAAGTGGACACCATTGCTTACCATCGCCGACTAAAAACATATTCTGAAATTGAGGGCCGCGATATCTGGCAATATCCTCTAAACCTTACACCTAATGAGGTAGAGACAATAGTTCTCCATTTGTGGGAAATAAAAGACAATGTTTTTGACTATTTCTTTTTGGATGAGAATTGCTCCTATCAAACATTAGCTGTAATTAACGTTGCCAAGCCAAAATTGGATTTGACTGATGATTTCGTAATTTACGCAATTCCTGCTGATACACTAAAAGTTCTAAAAGAGAATGAGCTACTTGGTACTGCTGTTTACGTCGAATCAAAAGACAAACGTATTGAAAAAATAATGCACGCTTTATCGCAAAGAGAAAGAGAACTCGTTTTTAATATTGTGAATAGAAAAATCAAATTTGATTCTCGATTACTCTCTCAATTTTCAAATGCAAGCTTAACTAAGGTAGTCAATGTTGTATATGAATATACATCAGTACGTATATCACGGGGTGAAATCATTGCAGAACAAAATGAAGAGTTGATTTCCGCCTTATTGGTTTGGAAGCAAAATAATAAGTCCATACCAAAACAGCCAGCCGAAAACGCAGAATACGAGCCGACAGTAGGTCATGATTCTAAACGGGTATCAATAGCTGGCGGATATTCCGATAATGATAACTTTTTAAATATTGAATATAGAGGAGCGTTTCACGATTATTTAGATCCTATTATCGGTTACGACAAAGGCTTAGGGCTTTCACTTTTCGATATTGAGTATAGGATCCATAGTTCCAGTGATGGTGAACTTATTAAACTCGAATTAATCAACATATCATCTAGAGCAGCCCCAGGATATCTATCGTCAAATGACTCATGGAGATTTCGAGTTACTAGAGAACAAAAATCGTTAGATAGCATGAAGCCACTAGTCAACTCTCTCGAGTATCAACGTGGTCAGTCATACGATTTATGGGGTCAGCAACTCAGCTACTTCGTTGGCTTTAGCGCAGACAATAACAAGTATTTGGATAACGATTTTGGAGTTGAAATGCAAGCTCAAGTAGAAATAGGAAAACAATCACCTTCTTTTTCGTACCTATTTAGCTATCAGTATGGCAAGTATCTTTCGGGGGTAAGTTCCCAAAGAGATCGAGTTGAATTATCTGCTGCTTTTTTCCCCCATAGAAACTTTCGTTATTTAGCTAAAATCAGACGCGATAACAATGGAACGATAAGTAATAATCAAATTCAACTTGGAGTGAGTTTTTATTTCTAAACTAATTTTTCGTGTTGAAAAATACTCTCTAGTTTAAAAAATCACATCAGCAATGCTTAAGTAACTAAATCAACTGTTAAGTTCAGACGAACTAGATTTACGAAATTCACTGGGTGTCATTCCAGTTTCTTTCTTGAATGCTTTATAGAAAGAAGATCTTGCGTTAAACCCTACTTCATACGCAATATCTAATACAGTTTTTTTATTGTCTAGGATTTTGGGTTTAGCGCATTCAATCCTCCAGAAATTTACATAGTCAAAAAAACTTGTCTCCATTGTTTCATTCAATGTTTGGGAAATATAATTAGGTGAAATCGCTAGCTGCTGAGATAGTTGTTGAAGCGTTAAACTAGGCTTTAGATATAACAATTGTTCTTTCATCACCCTATTTAATTTATCTTTGATTCGCTCTGCTTGAAATTGATCCAATGCCGAGTTCTGATATTTGATTGATTCGTTTGAATTTGACTCTGCTTCCAGTACCGAATCTGAAGTTTCGCTCAAATAGTGCCCCTCATAACCAGGTTTTTGTTTGAGTCCGCAATAACAGATAGTCCAAACTAAGATTAAAACCAGACTAGCTCCAACCCGATAATCAAAAATGGCATATTCTGTTGCTAGTGTAGTAACAAGGTTAACGAACGATAATCCCCAACTAATCACGATAATCAGCAATAGCCAATTAAACCAACGTAAACTGCGCTGTTCATGGTTTGCAAATTGATCATTAAGTTTTTTTCGATATATCACTAATCGTTTAACCATTTTAGCAACATAGTAACTCGACTGAATCGCCCAGCCAATCATCAGTAAGAACATGGATATGGCGGCAAATTCTGCTAATCCACTATCAATACTCTGGCTACCAGCCACTTGATCTACAAACAGCCCTTCCCTGGCTTCGCTAGGAAGAAGCAGCAGCAAGCAGGTCATTGACACACCAAATAGTAAAGGAAGGTAAGTCAGCAGCGGAATTTGACTTAACTGCCAAGGCGTCTCTGAAGTTAGCCCTTGAACATAGAGCCATAATGACGGAGATAACGCCATCCAAGCTGGAAATATAAACGCAATGTAAATGGAGTAATAGCTAGGTAAAAAGTAGCTGACAGAAGAATCTAAAGCAATAACCCCCATGCCCAGTAAGAAAAACGCTAATGGCCAGTAGGCTGGTATTTGATTTGCGCGAGATACCAACAACGGCAAACTCAACAAGATTTGCCCGAAAGCCAGCGTGCTAAGGACCAAGATAAACTCTTCTACCAATCTGCATTCCTAAATCTGTACTCGTTAAAATTAGATATTAACATTCAATTTTTTCTAGTAGCTAAGTTAAGAGCGATTTTCGCCCCTTTACGCCAAAACTAAGCCTTTTAAGTGTCCGTCCTTTTAGTTTCGGACGACAAAAGCTGAGACAACCCAATATTATGGTGCGGAATCGCATCCAATGAAGATTAGCGTACGAAAACTACATACTAACCATATACGAATCATAATAGGAAACTCAGATGTTCAAACTTGAAAAGCTTGGCGGAATTGCCGCATTTTCATTAGCACTAATCTATATATCGGCTTTTGTATTCTACTTTACTATACTCGATTTTCCAGCATCTGAGGATATCCAGCAAAAACTGAACTTCCTGCGTGAAAATCATTGGCTATTATCATTGTTCAATTTAATCGGCTATGTGATTTTTGGCATCATACTCGCTCAATTAACTTTGGCTATTCATCAACGCTTGCAACATTCATCCGCCAATTTATCAAGGTTCGCATCTGTATTTGGCTTTATATGGGTTACGCTAGTGATTGCTGCTGGCATGATCGCTAATATCGGCTTAAACAAAGTGACTTCCTTATCTATAGAACAACCCGAGCTGGCCATGACGATTTGGACAACGGTCAATGTAATTATTGAGGGAATTGGCGGAGGCAATGAAATAGTCGGAGGAATTTGGGTATTGGCCATCAGTATTGCGGGAATAAGTGGGCGAGAGCTTAACCGAAGTTTGAGCTATTTCGGTCTATTTGTCGGAGCAGCAGGGATTGCGACCATATACCCCGATGAACTATTCACTGAAGTCTTTGGCTTATCTCAGATCTTTTGGTTTGTTTGGATTGGAATTTGGCTGTTGAATGCTAGTGACAATAAATGACTGATGTGCGTCAACCGATAACTTTAAAAGATTATCACTATTAACAAATATCTTCTAAGTAGAGATACTTGGAAGGTATCCTCTCTAAGATCGAATGCTTTTATAGTATTTAAATTGATGAATTCCTTCGTTCATCAGAACTGAATTTACTCATTATTCATATTTCGTTAAAAACTCTAAACTCTTAGTAGTGACTTATAAGAGGAGTAATTAATGACAACCATTGAGTTTTTTCATGATGCAGTATGTGGCTGGTGCTACTTATTGTCACCTCGTTTGCGCGAGTTAGTTGGTCGCTACCAGATAAAAATTATTCATAGAGCCTATGTATTACAACAAAATAACGATGAAATGATTGCAAAGTTTAGCTCAATGAAAAACGCTAAGAAAGAGATTCTGGAGCATTGGAAGCATTGCCAACTTTATGATGATCGGCCTAATCGTTTTAATATTGAGGGCATGCGATGTGCGGAGTTTGATTACCCCAGTGGGTTCAATGCTGCGCTAGCTGCAAAAGCTGCTGAAGCTTTAGGTGGTCAAGTTGGTCACTGGAACTACTTCGATGCAGTTCAGATATCCCATCTAAAAGATAGCCGCAATATTGCAGATATAGAAACACTACTTGATGTCGCCGAACACTTAGGTTTTATCCGTGGACAGTTTGCTGATGTCATGTCTAGGCTAACAACTCAAGAGGCTTTGCAACAAGATATTTCTCGAGCTCGAACATATGGAATTCAGAGTGTCCCTTCTATTTTGATAAACGGTCAACGAGTAGTTTCGCAAACACTTTCTATACCTCAGCTTGAGGCTCTATTTAAAGAACTAAATATCAAATCCAATTTTAAGGAGAGTACCAATGCTAATTTTTAGATTCTATCAATTCCTTTTTCTTTGCTTTGTATTGTCAAGTTCTTACACGCAAGCTGAAGTGTTTGAAAGACAATCAGTAGGCACAAGTCCATGGGGAAAACAAGACGAACTCGGTCGTTTAAATTTAATGACTGCCAATAGCCGTCAAAAAATCATGCGACGAGCTAATTGGAACAAGGTCTATGATTTATCGGTTGAATATTTTGTAGGAATGCCGAGCTGGCAGGCCGTGGGAGATCCTCAGTATCAATTTTGGATGACTCACACACCGCGAGGAGCTGTAGTAGACAATGTTTTAAATATGGGTAAAGAAGTTAACCAACACGTCAGCTATACCGGAAGTGCCATTTCAATGTATACCCACACTGGAACACATATTGATGCCCTTAACCACTTTGGTTTAGATGGTGCCATTTATAACCATTTTACCGCGGATCAATATCTAGGTGACAAAGGCTGGAAGAAAGCCGGGGCCGAGACTATTCCGGCGATAATCGCTCGCGGTGTTTTACTAGATATTCCCGCTGCGAAGAACTTGGATAGCTTACCAGACAACTACCGTATCACTGTGGAAGATATTCAAACTACATTGGAGTTTCAGAAGACCACATTAAGGAGTGGCGACGTGGTACTTATTCGAACCGGTAAAATGAAAGATTATGAAAGTGCTCAAAAATATATGAATAACTCTCCTGGTTTAGGCATGTCGGCAGCGGCCTACCTTGCCAACACGGCGGGTACTATGATCGTTGGTGCAGACAATTTAAGTTTTGAGGCATTTCCCTCGGAAGTCAAAGGAAACTACGTACCTGTTCATACTTACTTATTGGCGCAGCATGGGATCCCGATCATCGAACTTGCTTATTTGGAAGAGCTATCAAATGACAAAATCTATGAATTTGCCTTCTTAGGAGGGTCACTAAAATTACGCGGAGCAGACGCAGCCCCCTTAAGACCAATCGCTATCCCGTTATCAAATGAGGAGTAATTAAATATGAATATATTAGAGAGTTTAAACTGGCGCTATGCAGTACGTGAATTCAATGATCGCCAAATAGAAACTACAACGATTAACGAACTTATTGAGGCGGTGCGATTAACTCCATCCTCTTATGGTCTTCAACCCTATAAATTAATTGTTGTTAGCGACGAGAAAACGAAAGAGCGACTGCTAGCCTTCTCGATGGGACAAACCAAAGTGCGCGATTGTTCTCACTTGTTTATTCTAGCGGCAAAAACATCTTTGAATGATAAATTCATAGATGAGTACTTTGAAAATCTCGAGTCAAAACGCGAGTTAGAGCCAGACTCTACTCAAGGATTTAAATCACATGTAAAACAAATTATATTAAATAAGTCAAAACCAGAGCAAGTGAGCTGGTCTGAACAACAGGCTTACATTGCTTTGGGAAACCTCTTAACGGTTGCTGCCGCAAAGAGAATTGATGCGTGCCCAATGGGCGGCTTTGAACCTGAGGGCTATAACCAAGTATTAGGTTTGAATACACTCGGTTTACAGGCCACTGTAATTTGTGCACTAGGTTATCGTGACAATGAAGATTGGTCGGCTGATGCTGTGAAAATTCGAATAAGCCAAAATGAATTTTGTGTAAAGGTATGATGTCATGCTACCGCTACTCTCAATTATCGCCGGGGCACTTATAGCCATTCAAGCAGGTATTAATAGTCAACTAGGGGTGATACTAAAAAACTCATTGCTAGCTACCGTTATCGCCTTTATGGTTAGTGCCTTAATTAGCCTTATCGGTCTATTAGCGATTTCGAAAAACTTACCCACAAATGAGGTCATAAGAAGCGTCCCTTTACATTTTTGGTTCGGCGGGGCAATTAGCGCTTTTGGCGTTGGGCTTTTCTACTTTTTAATTCCCAAGATGGGTGTAGGTTCGATGATGTCCTTGGCACTCACGGGTCAACTAATCACGGCAGTATTAATTTCACATTTTGGCTGGTTTGGACTTCCTGAATCAACACTCAGCCTCTCAAAATGTTTAGGAGTATTCGCAATGATTAGCGGGATACTCCTAATCAATCGGTAATTATTATGAGGTATATTGAACAGATTAATATTGAAAATATGCTCGCTCTTTGGCGTAGTTACGGTGCTAACGAGATTCCATTGTCTAATAATCAATTGTTCTCCAGTCTTAACTGGCCAAATAAGATCTGGGTCAACGATTTTGATAGCTTGAGAGAAAGCGATAGAATGAAAACACTGGTTATCAATTTTTTAGCGACACATCCGCAACATAAACTTGTTACTTGGAGTAAGAATGAACATCGCTTCGCTTCTTCTTTAGAATTGGCTAGCGATGCTAAAATAAAGCACAATAGTTCGTTGATTGGGATGTCACTAGATATCAGTGGCCAAGCAGAAAACGACCGTGTCCAGCAAACACCTTTAATCGACAGTCACCTTGTGACACAGCAAGATATTAAATTTTGGTGTAATCTCTGTGGTAAGGGCTTTGGATATACGCTGGATTCTCTGGCCGCCTTATCTGCCAATAAGCATTGGTATAATAACCTGTACTGGTACTCGGTAAACGATAGACCGGTTGGAACAGCGCTCACGACCAGTAGCAGAGACGTCATGGGATTCCACCAGATCACAGTGTTACCAGAATGGCGAGGTAAAGGAATTGCTCTGGCGATTGTTAATCAGCTGATAAATTGCGCAATATTCTCGGGAGCGCATCGAGCTGTTTTACAAGCGTCTCCGATGGGTTTAAGTTTGTATAAGAAGCTTGGATTTTCTGAGGATTTTGAGCTAAAGAACTATGGTTATGAAGTCTGATTATCTACAACTGGGAGGCGTGTTGTGAGTAAAATTTCAATCGAGCAATGGCGAATGTTTATCTCTGTCGTTGATTGTGGAGGATTTGCGCAAGCAGGTGACGCACTATACAAAACTCAGTCAACAGTTAGCCATAGCATTAAAAAGCTGGAGGGAACTCTAAGTAATTCCCTATTCGATATGTCTGGGCGTAAAGCGGTCTTGACACCGTTCGGCGAAAGCTTGCTTGACTCAGCCAGAACTTTAGTTAGTCACGCTGATATGTTAGAAAAAGAAGCGATTTCCCAAAAATGTGAAGTAAAAAATACCGTTTCGGTAGCAGTAGATACTTTGTTTCCACGCACCTCGCTCTATAGAGCCATCGATAAATTTATGCTCTCCTACCCTGAGTGGAATGTACAGATCTATGAGACCGCTTTGTCTCGCTGCGGAGAACTATTAGAAGATGGAACTGTAGATGTAGGAATCGCGAGTGCAATTCCTAAAGGGTTTATCAACAAACTTGCCATGACAATTGATTTGCAGGCTGTTGCAAACTCTTCGCACCCGCTAACAAACAGTCGTGATATTGAATTAGTTGAACTTGAAAAATATCGACAAGTAGTTGTTAGAGATTCTGGGCTACGTAGCAATATCAATTCGGGCTGGCTCGGAACAAATTCTAGAATTACGGTATCGACCATGCAAGAAGCCTATTTTGCTGTTTTGTCAGGTCTCGGTTTTGCTTGGTTACCGACTTGGTATCTCGATCAAGAAAAATCATCATGCTCTGGTAAGCTACATAAATTGTCTGTTCAACACGGACAGATTCGAACCGTGGCACTACAATGTGGCGTCCGACCTGAAATTGCCGATCAAACTTGGGTTGAGGTCTTTAAGCAACAAATTGAAAGCTTAAATTCGTAAGCTATTGCTTAAGCTGCACAAGGACAATTGAGAAATAAAAATAGACTACCTACCCTCATCCTCAAAAATACACACAGTTATTCGCATTTGTCTCCAATCATTAACACCGAATCAATGCTAAAGAAATAATTGATACCTATGTTTCTAATTATCAATTTACTCAAAAAAGATACATGAAATATTACGATTGGATAGATTAGAAAATACCGTTGGATCGTTGCCCAACGATATATTATTTTCATTACAAGAGATGCTTAATGCTACTCCAATATCCTGTCATAAATGGTCAATTTATAGCCTCTATGGTTATGGTTAAACGCGGGCTGGGTAAGAGTAGCTTTCTAAGGAAAAGCATACTTAACTTATGGATCATATAATCTACAGAATTAAGGAGTGGCAGTATTATGTTTAGAGTTATATATCGATGGTCAGTGAAAGCCGAGGACTTCGAACAGTTTGAGAAAATTTGGCTCCAGACCACCAACACAATTTATAACAATATAAAAGGTGCAATGGGTAGCTTATTAATGAAGTCTACTAATGAAAAAGATATAGTTATTGGCATTGCTAGATGGCGTTCCATAAAAGATTGGGAAAATTTTTGGAATGATTCCACTCCGTTAGAGATGGAAAGCTTAAGCGACTATGCTATCAGAATATCAGTCGAAACATTTGAGGAAGTCGAAGATAGAACAGTCTTATAGTGAATGTGGATTTCGGAAATATTCATCGAGTAATAAATATTTAGTAACGAAATGATTCGAATCAGCAGACAGAGAAATAAATGAAAATTTTACCAAATCCAAACTTAATCTTAAAATTAATAGTGTTTATTGTATTCTATCAAGTCCCAAGACTGGGACTCTCGAATAACTTCGACGATTTCAATCTTTTGATACAAGGTAGTAACCAGATAGCAGGAACATTAACTGTACCTAGTCAAAGAAAAACCACTGCACTAGTAATTATGATTTCTGGCAGTGGACCTCAGGATAGAGATGAAACTTTAGATGGATTCAGAATATTTGGGGCTATATCAAGTGATTTCGCAAGCAAGGGAATCGCGACTTTTCGGTTTGATGACCGTGGAGTAAATGAAAGCACCGGTAACTTTCAACAAAGCACTTTTGAAGACCATGTGAATGATATAGAGAGAATTATCGATTTCTTTAAGACACATGACAAACATCGGTTTGATAATTTCGTTTTGCTTGGTCATAGTCAAGGCGGAATTGTTAGCACGCGAGTTGCCCTAGAGCGAAACGAAGTTAAAAAAATAGTTTTGATGGGCGCACCTTCCGTTCCACTTATTGATATCGTACTTTATCAACTGCGACAACAATATACTTCAGCCAATCTCGATAAAAGACTTATAGAATCTGAGGTTTCATCACACAATCGACTGATGAGAGCTATCCATGATGGAAAGAAATTAAAGAGCGTTTTAATCGCGCTGAAAAAAAGTCATGAAGCCATTTTAAAAAGCACTTTACTATCCAATTCTAGCAATAGCCTTCTCATCAAAGAAAAAGCAGAAGATATGGCGAAAGAGTTGGAAATTATCTACGCTCTACCTGCTCTTACTTCGTTTCTTTATCACGATACCTCACAAGAGTATGAGCAATTAAAAATACCTGTATTAAGTTTGTTTGGTGGTATGGACTTACAAGTAACTATTTCGCAAAACAAGGATCGAATGGAAAATGCTTTCTTAAAAGGTGGAGTTAACTACAACTTCGTCACCTTTAATAGTGCAAATCACTACTTTCAAAAGGCCCGTACTGGTAAAAGGGATGAATATGCTAAACTTGAAAAGAAATTTGTGGATGGCTTTCTAGATAGCATTTCGTCTTGGATAATAGAATAATGATACCAGTGATCTTAACTAACCGATTCAAACTTATTCCGCCATCGAAAGAATGTTTCGATATATATGAGAGATTTTATACTGATGAAAACGCTTCTAAAATGTACGGAGGTCCTTTAACAAGAGAACAGGCATGGGCTAGATTAAAAGCTGATCTGGGTTCATGGTATTTATTGGGCTATGGAGTTTGGGTCATTCAAAGAACATCTGACGAAAGCTTTATTGGGACATGTGGGTTCTGGAAGGGGAATAGTTGGCCTCGAGAGCTTACTTGGTGGGTTTTACCAGAAGCAAGAGGTCAAGGTGTTGCAACAGAGGTATCTAAAGCGGTTTTGTCATATGCTTATGAAGAGCGAAACTGGGGATCGGTTGAAACCTATATGAATGATGAGAATATCGCAGCTCGCTCGCTAGTAGAAAAGTTGGGAGGAATATTAGTAAATAGACAACTATTTCCAGATGGATTATCAAGAAATATTTATAAAATACCTTCTCCCAATTAGTTTCTTTTTAATTGTCAGTTGTTAAATGACCTCAACGATTGATTAACTAGCCAGCTCTTGTTGACTGGTTATGGCATGTTCTTCGCGTGCGCTATTAGTCATTTTTACAAGAACCTTTCGAACCTCGTCACCTGTCATAGCCAATTCATCAAATTCAATATAAATTGGTTTCTTATTGTCGGCTCGAATAAAAAATCCGTCCGGATTGATAGCTAGCATTTCGACTTTATTTGGATAGAAACCCCATATTTGAGAACAAATAAGCTGCATCGCTATTTGATGGTCTTGATTCATGTGGGTGATCATATCTTGCTCATTATCCAGCCACAGAGGAGTTTCTAGATCCCACTGCTCTTTACTGATCCAATTTATATCACCAAAGCCACCTATGTATCTAACCCGCTTAGTTTTTAGTATATAGAAATTAAAGTCATGCATTTTCTGATATTCACGACTATCAGGATACAACGCAAAGAAGCGTTGCTTAACTGACTCAATGTCTGCCTCTTCAACTAATTCGGCTTCTCCCATAATACTTAAACGAGCACCTGCATTCGGATCATTTTGATTGCCTTCAAATACGGTTAAGCACATTTTAGGATTGTTCAAAATATTACGAGTGTGTTGGGCAAGATTACTGATATAGAAAATAGTTTCGCCTTTAACACTTGAAATATAAGTAGTGACTGAACCAAAAGGATATTCAGGTGTGCTTTTAGAATGGGTTGATAGAACTGCAAGCTCTTGTTGTCGCAGAAAGTTTCTTGCTTGATGAATGAGTTTCTTTTCTTTGTTAGTTTGATCTTTCATTTTTTACAGACCTCTAAATGGATTGATTAATAATAATGGGTGAATGAGAAGTTGGATGATTAAGGATATGTACATCTACACCGAATCCCTGTTTTATTGTGTCCTGATTGAGCACCTCCGTTGGTGCTCCCATCTTCAATAATTGACCTTGTTGCAACAGAAGTATCTTGTCACAGTACATGGCCGCTAGATTGATATCGTGAAGAATAATGAACACGCCAATATTGAGTTGACGTAACGAGCGCAACATTTTCAAAGTTTCAAATTGATGTTTCATATCAAGAGCCGAGGTCGGCTCATCCAAAAATAGATAGCGAGGAAGCTCGCTGTCTAACGAAATTTGCGCCAACACTCGCGCTAATTGCACTCGTTGTTTCTCACCCCCGGAAAGCGTGGTGTAATCTCTATTTTTTAAGTGGAGGGCGTCAACTTTTCGCAAACATCGTTGCACCGCTAGCAACTGCTGGGATTGACTTAGGCACGAAAGCGAAAGCCCTAAACGGACAACTTCTGTCACGGTAAACGGGAAAGTTAAATCATTTGATTGAGTGAGTACCGCGCGCATACTGGCTAATTCTGACAAGGAGTAAGACTCAACCGGTAATCCATTGATACTGACACATTTTTGACTGAAACTACCGTCGGTCAAGCAATTGATTAAAGTCGTTTTACCGGCGCCGTTCTCGCCGACAACAGCAATCATTTCACCCGCTCCAAATTCAAGCGAAATGTTACTAAGCAACTTTTTATTGGAAACTTTCACAGATAAATTTTTAACAAGAATACTCATAGGGCAAGTACCAACTTTCGTTTTTGTTGCAATAGCAAAAGAATAAAAAACGGCGCTCCAAGAATGGCTGTCACCACCCCAATAGGAAGTTCGGCGGGTGTTATTAGCGTTCTAGACAACAAGTCGGCGAGTACCAGAAGCCCGCCTCCGAGTAAGCCACTATTTAAGATTAGGTAACGATAATCCGCTCCGGTTGAAACCCTTAAGATATGTGGAACGACCAAGCCTATAAATCCTATAATTCCGCTGCACGCGACCGCAACACCCACCACAATGGCATTAAGCCAAAGCAAATGATGTTTCACTCTGTCAACATCGACTCCGACATAACGCGCATTGGCTTCACCTAATAGGAGCAAATTGATCTCCGTTCTTTTTTTATGAATAAAATACATACCTAGAATTAACACCGGAGCACTGATCGCAACCATAAACCAGTTAGCACTGGCTAAACTGCCCATCATCCAAAAAGTCATTAACCTCAATGACTGGTCATCGGCAACATAACTGAAAGCGCCAATTATCGCGCCGCCCATCGCGTTAATGGCCACACCAGCTAATAGTAAAGTTGCGATTTGCACCGTGCCGTTGACTTGTGCCAATCGATAAATCGTAAAGGTCGTAATGGCTGCACCAACAAATGCCGCAATGGGAATTAGATAAGGTTGAATAAACTGAGGTACTGAAAGGCTGTTAGCAAATATAATCACGGTCACTGCGCCGACCGCAGCCCCAGAGGAAATGCCCAATAACCCTGGATCGGCCAATGGGTTGCGACAAACGCCTTGGAGACTAGCCCCACTGACTGCTAAGGCGGCACCAATTAGGATCGCCAAAATAACTCTGGGTAAACGAATTTCGGAAACAATCATCATTATTGAAGATTGGTTTTGGCCACTTGCTATCCATTCGCCGATTAGCTTAATTGGGAACAGCAAGTCTGATTTAGCTGCACCAATTGAAATCGAACACCAAGCAGCCACCAACAAAACAAGCGACAACATAGACGTTTGTACGACGCGGCGATCGATAACAGGCAGTCGTGTAGTAGTCAGTCTTAATACTCGAGTATTCATTGGACTGCCAAAGTAAGCCGATTAGCAGAGTGGATGACTTTTTCAAGCGCTAAACTAATCCGAGCCCCCATTCCCATCAATAGCAAACCATCCATGACAACGATATTGCAGTCTTTCCTCAAGGCTAATTTGATCACTGGACTATTGCAGATAGCAGCCTTACCTCCCAACGCTTTTTCCATATGAGAGGGGATCAGGATGAGATCGATCTTTTGCGTAATCAGTGCTTCGTTGTTAATCGGTTTATATCCGTCTACAGCCGCCCCCAAATTACGTAGCCCTGAATGATTAAATAGAAAATCTGGCATGGTATTTTTGCCAGCGACCATCGGTCCTCGTTGACCAATGCTTAGTAGTGAGACAGCATTGATTTGATTTAATGGGTAATTGCGCTTCGACTTGAGCTGCTCAAACTGTGTAACCGTTGATTCGATAAGTCCTGCCGATTTTTCTATAGCGCCGAAGTATTCCCCCATTTCAGTGACTAACGATTTCCAAGAGGCCAAATCATAATCAAGCTGATCAAACAGTTTTACTCGTACTCCAACACTTTCAATTTGTTCTAGAACAGCCTTGGGGCCCGCACCTTTAGCGGCCACCAACAAATTGGGTTGCAACGACAACACACCTTCGGCCGATAGCGCTCTAAAATAACCTACTTTTGGCAGCGACTGGATTTCCGCGGGATAGAGACTTGATGTGTCAATCGCAATTAACTGCTCCGCCATTCCTAGATGGTGCAAAATTTCGGTAATGCTTCCTCCGGCACTGATCAGTCTTTTGCTTTGAGAGGTTTCTAACTTGGTGGGAAAGCTAGGTTCGGCGTGTAATCCGCTACTCAAAGTTGTTAACAGACAAACCCAAGCAACACCTAGATTTTTGAATAAACCCGTTACTAGTGGGTAATTACTTTCTTTAAAAACCCCAATATCCATGATGATTGCCTTCGCCTCTATTTGATAATTAATCTTATATGTAAATGAGAATCATTTGTATTTGATCATATTATCAATTATATTCTGCGACCTTGTCAACGTCATTAGAGATAAAAAACGATTATGAAACTTACTAAATTGAGCCTCAGCATTGTGCTGGCCCTTCAACTATCGCCGCTTAATGCGGTCGAAAATAGCAACGATTCGGCTTTAGACGAATCCGATTACCAAGTTATTACCATTACTTCTAGTCGTCTCGCGCGCAATACCGATGAGGTGTCTAATACGGTTTCGGTTATTAGTGCGGAGGAAATGGAAAAGCAGTCAGCCAAAAATATTAAAGATCTGGTGCGTTATGAGCCCGGTGTATCTGTCGATGGTGGTGGACGATATGGTTTATCAGGATTCAAAATTCGCGGTATCGACGGCGATCGTGTATTGACTCTTATCGACGGTTCGCCAATTGCGGATGAATTCTCCTTCGGTCCCAACCTTTCAGCGCGACGCGACTTTGTTGATCTTGATGCGCTAAAAGCAGTTGAAATTGTCAGAGGTTCTAGCTCCAGTCTGTATGGAAGTAATGCGGTAGGCGGAACGGTTAGTTTTATTACCAAAGATCCAGAGGATTATTTTGCAAAAGATCGTAATCATTATGTTTCTTATAAAGCCGGATTTAGCTCGGTTGACGAAGGCCAGCATCACACATTAACCCTTGCCGCAGGTGATCATCAATTGCAAGGAATGCTGATTGGGACTTTTCGTGACCTGTCTGAAACAAAAACTTATTTTGATGATAACTTAAGCGGCAGTGAAAGAAAGGCCAGCGATCCGATGGACTCCTCGGTCAGAAATTATTATGCCAAGTTAATCTACCGCCCGACAGAGCTTCACCAATTTAAACTAATTGCAGAAAACTTTGTAGGAAAAAGCGAAAGCGATATTCTTTCTTCATCAGGCTCAATCGTTTTTGGTACCCTTAAAAGAGGCGTCTTTTCAGAGGACGAAAGAAGCAGAGACCGGTTTAGTTTACAGTACACTTATGAAAACCCATCGGCTCTATTTGATCAGCTGAATTTGAATCTGTATCAACAAAACTCCAAAACAAACCAGATGACTCTTGAAGATCGATTGGCGCCAGCAAACATCAATCAAACCCGCCATCGAGACTCTTCATTTGAGCAAGAAAATTTAGGTATTAAGTTGCAATTAAACAAAGAGATTCCATCGCAATCCGACTTTCAACAGTTCATTAGCTACGGCATCGATTGGGATAAAAGTAAGAGTAATACCTTACGAAGCGGCTCGACTATTAATAGCGATACCGGTGAACCAATAGCCGAAAGTAGTAACTTTCCAACGCGAGACTTTCCCAATTCAGACTACCTTAGTAGTGGCTTGTTTATACAAAATGAAATCCATTTGTTAGACGGCTCGTGGCGCCTCATTCCATCACTAAGATATGATCAATTTGAATTAAAACCAAAGGTAGACGCGATCTACCTCAGTGGTAATACCGGCTCGCCTACACCGGCTCCTTATCAAGAATCTGAAGTATCTTTTAAACTTGGAAGCGTTTACCAAATGAACCAACAATGGTCTTGGTTCGCACAGTATTCAGAAGGTTTTAAAGCGCCTCCGATGGATGCAGTTAATACCGGCTTTACTAACTTTTCAGGCGGATATACCACACTGCCCAATCCCGATTTAAAAGCAGAGATCAGCAAAAGCTATGAAACAGGCATTAGGCGCTATTCCGATAGCGGATTCTTTGAAGCGACAATCTACCAAAATAAATATGATCATTTTATTGAGAGTTTATCGGTTAAAGGATTTAACCCAGCGACTGGATTATTAGAATTTCAAGCGACTAATTTGGATGAAGCCACCATCGAAGGACTGGAAATTAAAGGGCAACATCAACTGTCCACATTATCTGATTCACTCAAAAACCTGAGCTTTAGATTTGCTTATGCGTACAGTCAAGGAGAGCAAGCAGAAACGGGAGCACCGCTAAATAGCATTGACCCACAACAGCTGGTGAGCGGTTTAAGCTATGATGCCAATGATTCGAGCTGGGGAAGCAGTTTGATGTGGACTTTAACCCAAGCTAAAAAACAAGCTGATATTGATGCTAGCGGGATTCAAGCTCGAACTCCGGGAGCTCCTGTAATAGAGTCATTCGAATCTCCAAGCAGTAGCGTTATCGATTGGATTGGATATTACGATTTTAACTCAGAAATTCATCTGACCTGGGGTATTTATAATTTAACTGACAAGAAATACTGGCAATGGGGCGAAGGCTTAGTTCAAGATCCGACGGCTTTTAATGCGGATCGTTTGACTCAACCAGGTAGGAACTATTCGGTTAATTTAAAAGTAGAATTTTAATCAATTTCATTGGCCAATCGACCGCCGTGTTTAGTTGCGCAGATCGATGTTACTCAATCGAAGAATCATGGAACGCTGCTCTTTTCCATTGGTTCTTCGATCGAACCCAAACATTACTAAACCGGATTTTGCTTTTGAACTTTTCGGCATTTCGCGTGCCACTAGAAATCACTATACCAGTAACAAAAGCGGTGTTTTCAAATATTTCTATTTGCAACGAATTTATTTGGTAGCGCTCGATCACCTCTTTCTTAGTGGCAATATCTTTTTGGCGTGACTTGTTCCAATTTAGCCAAGTCTGTTTATCAATGACATTTCCAGAACGACCGTTAATATGAATATAGTTATCGGTAATCAAAGACTCTAGAGTTGATATATCAGCCTTAGAAAAAGCAACGCCCAATGTTTCGACCGCTTGCTTGAGTTCGAGTTGTTGATCCTTGATAGTATTTGAATAGCTGTTGAAACTTACGAGCAAAGAAAATCCAGTCACTAATATCAAAAAAGTTTTTATGTTACTCATCTCGGCTTCCTATTACTTATTGTAAGTAGAATGATTTATTCGGGTTTTACAAGTTCTTGTCCATTTTGATCACATGATTGTCAGCACCGTTGGCGCCAGATGTTACTTCACGACTGACCTCGGTATACCCCATCGCTCTATACAAAGGCTCTCCGGGTAAGGTAGAGCCTAGTTCAATGGTTTTAAAGCCGGCATCTCTGGCCGCATCTTCACCTAATGTGATGAGCAATTTGCCAATACCCCGACGTGTCCAATCCGGGTGGGTGTACATTGCTCGAATTCGTGCAGGCTCACTGTTTGGGTCGCTGAATGAGTCGTCTCGACCAAGGGTATGATTACCACCATAAAGCGTGCGTCGTTTGCCCCATCCCCCGCAACCAACCATGACTGACTTCTCCGCAATTAAAGTTTCGATAACAAAATAAGTACCATCATCAATTAGAGTTTGGTCGACTCCCATGGTTTCTTTAGCAGCCTCAATTTCCTGTTTGGAAAGAAAGGCTTTCATATTGTGTTCGATCGATGCTTGCATCAGCGCAATGATGCTAGGAATATCAACCTGTTTTGCTATTCGATAACTAAATTCAGTCTTGTCGATTTTCTTTGTATTCATGTTTTTTCCTGAATATTTTTTTGGCTTATTAAACAAGTCGTCTAAGTCGAAGGTCATTCGCTTAGAATGCTATTAACTCTGTTAAAATAATTGGTAACCTAATTCAATAAAACGATTAGTCGTCTGCTCGTCGGGAAACCCAAAATAGCCAGGCTCACCTTGCTGACTTTGAGCAACTAAACTGTGCCCTTGTTGCAACTGACTCACGGCATTCGCCATTATTTCAATTCCAGGTAAATAAATCCCTAGTAAGTTTTCTAAGTAACTTAGTTTAAAATTGGTGTCGATTGGTGACTGTTGAATTATGTCGCCGGCATCAATTCGTTTATCCTGAATGTAGTGAAGGCAACATCCTATTTGACCCTCTCCATTGAGCATTGCCCAAAAGGTTGCCATTATTCCTTGATAGCTCGGCAGTAAGCCAGAATGCAAGTTGATCACGCCTAGTTTTGGGATATCGATAACCGGTTGCTGAAGAATTTTACCGAAACGTATGGATAGTATTAATTCTGGCTCTAGCTGTCTTACGCTCTCAATCCCTTCAGCTGAATTGATTTGGTTCATTGGATAAATAGGAGAACTCGCTTTTTCCGCAAGCTCCGCGAAGCTGATAATTCTCTGCGTTGGATGAGTTTGCAAAACTTTGCCAAATAATTGTATAGCTTGCTCAGAGTTTAACTCGGACATTATTTGTTTTTCATGTGCTATAAGCGCCTGAATAGCGGCAGGATGATTTTGGGTAGAGCCGACCTGACTCGATTGACCGAATAGCACCCGATGACCACGCAAGGCCGGTAGCAATAGATTAACAGCGAATAAACTCGCTAGGTCATTATTGCATAGGACTAATATTTTCATCACTGACCTTTCTTGATGTTTTAAAAGTAAAAATTAAATTTAACTAGAATTTATCATTTTTGGATTCGTTAGGATAGAATTACTCAATGCATTAGCCTTTGGAACACCCACTAGATGACTGAATCGACTGATCAACCGAATATAACAGATGAATCTAATCAAGACTTGCTTCAAGATGGTGTTAACGATCATGAAAGTAATAATTCAAACACCAATGCTTTAAGCCCTATTCCGTTTCAAGCCTTATCGAAACACTATCCAAAATTGAACGCTTTTAGTAGCTTTATTGGCTGGGCTATTATTTTAGTTATCATGTTCGTTGTTGATTTACTAGTCGATAAAATCAATCTCCACTTCTTGGTTTTACCTGGTTTATTGTTCTTCTCATTGTTATCTGGCGTTGTTGGTTACTTTTCCGCAAAGGCCTGCGGATATTACCAAGATGAATTTGATATCTACTTTAAACAGGGATTATGGTGGAAAAAACAAGTCGCGTTGAATTTTTCTCGGATTCAACATATCGATATCTCTCATGGCCCACTAGAGCGTCGATATCAAATGGCTACGATTAAATTTTTCACCGCCGGTGGTGCAACTTCTGACCTTAGAATTTCAGGTCTGCCAAACTCCCAAGCAGAACAAATAAGAGCCGATATTCTTCGCTATGCAAAAGAAAATATCATTAACGATGAACTAACGGTCTTTGAAGACGACTCTTCTCAACCGACAGTTCACTCTGAATCAAGCGAAATCATAGAATCAAAATTAGAGGATTCAGCGAGCGAAGGAGAAAATACCACCAGAGGTAATAAGAATGACTGAGCAGACCAAACAATTTGGCGTGCAAGAGTGGCAAAGGCTATCTCCAATGTCTATCGTGTTTTTTATCGGCAAGTTTGTCACTCATTTAATTAAAGATTCACTGCCTAGCTTGGCGCCAGTAGCCATTGTTATTTTTAACTCTGAAAATAAAGTGTGGATAACCTCACTCATTGCGATTGCCGCAGTAGTTTTGTTGTTAGGTGGATCATTCTTACAATATTGGTATTTTAAGTTTAAGATCGAAGGCGAAAAGCTACTGGTGAATGATGGTGTATTTAAAAAGAACCATCGAATCATTCAATTTGATCGAATCCAAAATATCAACATTCTTCAACCGCTTTATTTTAAACCTTTCCAGCTAGTAAACCTTCAAGTGGAAACTGCCGGCGCTAAGGGAAATGAAGCCGATTTAGCAGGTATCCCTAGCAAGCTCGCCGAGTATTTACGTGAGCACGTTATGCAGGCCAAGCAACATGCAAAACTTAATGTCGCGAATACCGGTGATACTGAGGCTGATCACCCGCCGGAGTTAATTGCCGAAGCCTCAATGCGAGACTTGGTAAACTATGGAATGTCTAGCAACGGAATTTTTTGGTTTTTTGTTTTGATCGCACCAATATTTAGCATGACCGATGAAATTATTGAAAAGTGGATCACTAAGGAAGATATCAATTATCTCGCTGATTTATTTGGGGGAGGAATAGCAGGTAATATCGTACTAGCTCTCTCGGCTATTTTACTGACTCTTACGCTTATGTTTAGTTTTTCCATTTTGGGAGCGATTCTGCGTTATTACAAATACCAATTAACCATTAATAGTAAAGAGCATGGCCAAGTGAAACCATTGGCTAAACAAACGCTTAAGCGTAGTAGTGGACTTTTAACGTCTTATCAAGAATCTTTAAAACTACAAAAAATCCAAGCCTTTATCAGTCAATCGAATTTTATAGGACGTTGGTTAAAGGTTGAAAATATCACCTTAGGCCAAGTATCGAGTGGTCAAAATACACCTAAAAATCGAGCCAGTTTATTTGTGGTTCCAGCGCGCACCAGCGAACAATCCTCGCAATTAAAATCTCAATTAATGGAAGCGGTACCAGAAAGCATTGAAACCGTAGGAATAGACAAGCGATATGTCTATAAAACCCTAGCGCTGAAACTTTTCTTACCGTCACTGATTATTTGCACAATCATTTATCTTAATGTTAACCAATTAGTCATTTTTGCCGTTCCGGTGTTGATTAGTTTGATTTTTCTACCATTGGTTCTAAGACGCTGGAGAGCTTACCAGTTTGGGATGAAAAAGGGTTACGCTCGTTTTGAGCGAGGGCTATTCGGATTTAGACACGTAACTTTTCCACTATTTAAAGTGCAAAAGGTGGAAGTCATTCAATCCCCATTGCAACGTCGAAGAGATTTGGCCACACTAAAAGTATATTTGGCGTCTAATAAAATCCAAATGCAATACATACCGATGAAAACCGCGCAACAGTGGATGGCGGTGATTGTTGAACAAATTCAGCAGACTAAAAAGGCGTGGTATTAGGTTAGCTCTAATTTAGGAATTATTTAGCTCGATACAAACACGATTCCGACCTTCTCGCTTGGCCTGATAGAGTGCTTTGTCTGCCTTTAATACAAGACTTTCTTTTGTGTCACTGGTTTTCCATTCTGTCACGCCGAAACTAGCCGTGATCCCTTGTGCGGGAGAAAAGTCATGAAGATCGATAATTTTGCGGAGTTTTTCAGCTGCCAAAGCGGCAGAACTAACTCCTATGCCACTGCAAATAACTAAGAACTCTTCTCCACCCCATCGCCCCAACACATCGTTATCTCTGAGATTCTCTCGCAGTAATTTAGCAAAGGCCACCAGAATTTCGTCGCCCGCCACATGCCCAAATTCATCGTTAATGTCTTTGAAAAAATCAATATCCAACATAATCAGCGATAACTGGTTAGAGTATCGATTGGCCCGAGCAACTTCTTTATTGATATCACTATCTAATTTATGCCGATTATAGGTATTGGTTAGTGAGTCAGTGATTGATAGACGTTCTAACTCTTTAGTTTTTTGCTTTAGTTTGGTTTGAATTCGAGCTAGTCGAGTATTTAACCCTCGCAAATATTTGATCCACCATAACAGCCCTATTACCACCAGCAACATGGAAAGGCCTACAAACCAATACTTTCGATAGTCAGTTTCTGTACCACTAATAAACACCGCACTGCGGTTTAAGAAATCGGTAACTGCTCGATGTTCTGTTGTTTCTAAAGCTTTATTTAGTATGTTTGCTAGAATAGTATCTGACTTTCTAGTCGCTAGCGAAACCACGTCATCAAATTCCTCCGGCAGTTGCCCGGCGATTTTTAATTCACTAGCTTCAGGACGATTAAATAGATTACCTACTGAATATAGAGACGCAATGCTCGCAAAAGCTTTACCTTCAGCAACAAGTTGTAATCCTTGTATAGTATGTTCGACTCTGACCGTAATTAGGTTTGGAAATTGCTTTTTTAGCTGTTCAACGACATGATTGTTTTTTTCGGTAACGTAGACTTTATCTAAGTAGTATTTGATGTTACTTATATAAGGTTGCTCAATTCGGGTTACTATGACTCGAACCAATCGGGCGTATGGCTGAGTAAAGTTCATCGTTTTACGCCGTTCTAAAGTATCTGTGGCCCAGGGTAGTATGTCGCAAGTGCCACTGGCTAATCCCTGAACGCCTTCCTCCCATGCTAAAGGAGCGCTAGCGTCGACCTTAATGCCTGTTTTAGCCGTCAGCATTCTAATTAAGTCTACTGAAGCATTAGAGCCGATAGCTTGTGCAACACTACAAACTGTTAAGGTATCAAGGTTGGCAAGATATTGTTTTTCTTCTAGAGTCAGCAGTGAACCAAAGGTTTTCGACTGCTCTGAAACTTGAGCGAAGCTCTGATCCGGTGAGCAGATTGATAGACTAATTAATAAAACTAAGAGCGTTCTTATTAGGCGCATTTTTATTGTTATCCCTGAAGCGCAAATTCTACGATTTAACTTCTGCAGTTTAAATGAAACAACAATAAAGCCTGCGATGCAAGTCACAATTCAAATTAATAGGACAAGCCATAACTCGAACCAATTTTTTTTCTTAAATAAATCAGTTCGAGTTTGATTGATTTAGTTGGTCATTTCATCCCAAAAAGTCTTAACACCGTCCCACCAATTACTTGATTTGGGACTATGTTGCTTTTTACTACCGTTTAAGTAGTCATCAAACTCCTTGAGTTTTGATTTTTGTTCTTTGTTTAGTTTAACCGGAGTTTCTACCACAACTCGACAAAGTAAATCCCCTTTCATGCCACCTCGCATCGGAGTAATACCTTTTCCTCGTAGTCTAAACATTCTCCCAGTTTGAGTTTCTTCTGGGACTTTTAACTTCACTTTGCCATCTAATGTTGGCACTTCCAAGTCTCCGCCTAAACAAGCAGTAGCAAAGCTAATCGGCATTTCACAATACAAATTGTCGCCGTCGCGTTCGAAAATGGCATGTTGTTTAACATGTGCTTGAACATACAAGTCGCCAGGAACAGCGCCCGGACCACCCGCTTCACCTTCACCGGTAAGTCGAATTCTATCTCCGGTATCTACTCCCGCAGGAATTTTAACCGACAGCGTTTTTTCTTTTCTAACTCGACCTTGTCCAGAACAATGAGAACATGGATCCTTAATCACAGACCCTTGACCATGACAACTTGGACAGGTTTGTTGCACCGAGAAAAAACCTTGTTGCATCCTAACTTGTCCAGCACCTTTACAAGTATCACAAGTGGACGAACTAGAGCCTTTCTTGGCTCCACTTCCATCACATGGATCGCAGTCTACGTAAGTTGGAATTTTTATGGTTTTCTTAACGCCTCTTACTGCTTCTTCGAGAGAAAGCTCCATATTATATTGAAGATCTGCACCTCTTCTTTGACGTTGTCGACCACCTCGGCCACCACCGCCGCCACCAAATATATCGCCAAAGACATCTCCAAAAATATCACTAAAGTTTCCAGCGCCAGCACTGTGACCGAAACCACCTTGACTTGGATCGACTCCAGCGTGACCATATTGATCATAGGCCTGTCGTTTTTGAGGATCATTGAGTATTTCAAATGCTTCTTTAGCTTCTTTAAAACTTTCTTCAGCCGCTTTAGAGTCGGGATTTCTGTCAGGATGATATTTCATCGCAAGACGACGATAAGCTTTTTTTAGCTCTTTTTCATCGGCTGACTTATCAACACCCAGCACTTCATAATAATCTTTCTTTGACATTTTCTTTTCTCACCTACTTGGCAGGTTTCTGTTTAATGCGTCATTCAAATCAAATGAACTAACGACCCACTTTGTGATTCGGAAATTGTTAACTATCTTCAACAACACCGTTTTAATAACTAAACGATTAACATTCGGCTAGATACAGCAACGCGGGGTAATCCCCGCGCTGCTTTGTTGCACCTTCTCAAACAGTATAGAAACTATTTGAGCACCTCACCGATAATTACTTCTTATCGTCTTTAACTTCTTCAAATTCAGCATCAACAACATCGTCGTTGCCCGCTGAGTTACCTTCAGCTTGAGGTTGTTCTGCAGCGCCTTCAGCTTGACCCGCTTCAGCTTGTGCCGCAGCGTACATACGCTCAGCCATTTTTTGTGACGCTTTAGTTAACGCCTCAGTCTTAGCAACGATGTCTTCTTTATTGTCGCCTTTCATAGCTTCTTCTAAATCAGTAATCGCTTGCTCAATGGCTTCTTTTTCACCGTCTTCGAAAGTGACTTTTTCTTCGCCCATGGTTTTCTTGGTCGCATGAATTAATCCATCGGCTTGGTTACGAATTTCAACCATTTCTTGGAACTTCTTATCATCTTCTGCATGAGCTTCCGCATCACGAATCATTTTTTCAACTTCTTCATCGGATAAACCTGAAGATGCTTTAATCACGATCGACTGCTCTTTACCAGTTGCTTTATCTTTTGCAGAAACGTTAAGAATACCGTTTGCATCAATATCAAAGCTAACTTCAATTTGTGGCGTTCCACGTGCAGCTGGTGGAATGTCTTGCAAGTCAAATTTACCAAGTGACTTGTTTTGTGCAGCCATCTTACGCTCGCCCTGACAAACATGAACCGTTACCGCTGATTGGTTATCTTCTGCAGTCGAGAATACCTGACTAGCTTTAGTCGGAATAGTTGTGTTTTTGTCTATCAAGTTAGTCATTACACCGCCCATGGTTTCGATACCTAAAGACAGTGGAGTAACATCAAGTAGTAATACGTCGGTCACGTCACCAGCCAGTACCGCCCCTTGAATAGCCGCTCCCATTGCAACAGCTTCGTCAGGGTTAACATCTTTACGAGGTTCTTTACCAAAAAAGTCAGTAACGGCTTGTTGAACTTTAGGCATACGTGTTTGACCACCAACAAGAATAACATCGTCGACTTCTGAAACACTTAAACCAGCATCTTTAATCGCAGTTTGTAAAGGTGCGATAGTTCTTTCAATTAAGTCATCAACTAAAGACTCTAATTTGGCTCGAGTAAGTTTGATGTTTAAATGCTTAGGACCAGTCGCATCAGCTGTGATATATGGCAAGTTAACGTCAGTTTGTGAACTAGAAGAAAGTTCAACTTTGGCTTTTTCACCCGCTTCTTTTAAACGCTGTAAAGCTAGTGGGTCATTGTTTAAGTCAATACCACTATCTTTCTTGAACTCTTCTACTAAGAACTCAATCACTCGCATATCGAAATCTTCACCACCTAAGAAAGTATCACCGTTTGTCGCTAATACTTCGAATGTGTGCTCACCTTCAACTTCGGCAATTTCGATAATTGAAATATCAAAAGTACCACCACCTAAATCATAAACAGCAATGGTTTTATCGCCTTTGCTTTTGTCCATACCGTAAGCCAATGCTGCGGCTGTTGGCTCATTAATAATACGCTTAACTTCTAGACCAGCAATTTTGCCAGCGTCTTTTGTTGCTTGACGCTGTGAGTCGTTGAAGTAGGCAGGAACGGTTACCACGGCTTCAGTGATTGTTTCACCTAAGAAATCTTCAGCCGTTTTCTTCATCTTTTTCAATACTTCAGCACTTACTTGCGGAGGAGCCATGGCTTTACCATTTCCTTCTACCCAAGCATCACCATTGTCAGCTTTAACAATTTTGTACGGAACCATTGCGATATCTTTCTGCACAACATTATCATCGAACTGACGACCGATTAGTCGCTTGATAGCGAACAATGTGTTTTTAGGGTTAGTTACCGCTTGGCGTTTTGCTGATTGACCAACTAATACTTCACCGTCTTCTGCATATGCAACGATGGAAGGCGTAGTACGCGCACCTTCTGAGTTTTCGATCACTCGTGCGTCTTTACCATCAAGTACCGCAACACAAGAGTTGGTAGTACCTAAATCTATACCAATTATTTTACCCATTTTCTATTCTCCTAATATCTTTTGTTCAAGTCTTATCGGCGTTGGCTCGATTGCTGACTCAATATAAAACTATGTTAATTTGTTTCGTTGCCCTTTATCTGGGGGCGCTTATTTCTAATTCAAGCTAGTTGTGTGACTATTTTTTGAGCAATTTCTTTATCAAACTGTTTATGCTTTCTCATCAATAGAAGCGACTTTACCTTTTGCAACTATCACTCGAGCCGGACGGATCAATCGGCCGTTTAGCTGGTAACCCGTCTGCACTACCATCATTACACTATTTGGTTCATGCTCTTCACTCTCTTGCATCACCATGGCTTCATGAAGCGCTGGATCAAAGCTTTCACCGAGAGGCGAAACTTGTTCTATATTGAATTTTTTAAGAGTATCCAAAAACAATTTGTGGGTTAATGAAATGCCTTCATGCATCGCTTGTTGAGCGTCGTCATCCGCTTTGGTTTCTAGCGCTTTTTCTAAGCTATCTACCACAGCCAAAATTTCTTTAGCAAAACGCTCTAACGCAAACTTACTGGCATTACTAACTTCGCGTTCTGCTCTTCGTCTGATGTTATCCGCCTCAGCCTTTGCTCGAAGCGCTGCGTCTTTTTGGCTTTCTGCGTCTTTTTGAGCAGCATCCAACTGCTCTGTAAGGGAAGCAACCTGTTGCTCTGAGTTCAACTCTTCTGACTGCTGAGTCTCATCAGTTTGTTCTACCTGCTCTTCAGGTTTTTGCTTTTCCTCATTTTTACTCATACCGATACTCCTAAAATCGAATTATCTGGGTGATTAACCCTATATTTAGTGTGTTTTATAAATGATGCAGTGAATATGGGGCTTAGTCATTTAGATTCAAGCCTAAAAGGCTATTTTTTCACCATTTAGTCGAAAAGTTTCAGTCAAGGTGTAAAAAGCAATGTAATCAAGTGATAAATCGGAGGTTATACGTAAATAAACGCGATATTTGATTTTGATCTGTAAAGAGCGAGAAAAAGCCGTAAATAACATCAAACTTCGTCAAATCTACCGTACTTTCGGCTTCATTTTGGAGCGCGTTAAACAATCGAAACAACAATTAATTTAAAAAATATCTCAGTTAAATGCCCGAAATATAAGGGAAAAGGTTTGACTAAGGGATTCTAGAGTATATAATTCAAACAGCTAGAAAGTACGTTCGATATTTATGCACAAAATTTAGAAGATTCACCTTTGGTCCTTCATTCTGTTTTTCATAAGTAATAGCAACACTTCCAGCAAAACCGCTTTTTAATAGCGAAAGCTAATTTCAAAGCATCAATTACTTTTTTAAAATAGGATACAAACATGTCTGATACTACTACTGGTACAGTTAAATGGTTCAACGAATCTAAAGGTTTTGGTTTCATCGAGCAAGAAAACGGACCTGACGTTTTCGCACATTTCAGTGCTATCAACGGTTCTGGTTTCAAAACTCTTGCTGAAGGTCAAAAAGTTGAGTTCACAGTAACTCAAGGTCAAAAAGGCCCTCAAGCTGAAAACATCACTGCAGTTTAATTAATTGTAGCGATAGGCTGGCAGTCAGCTGCTAGCCAATCAAAAAAGAGCATTTCTTATGGAAATGCTTTTTTTTTGCCTGTTAACTCAAACCCCCTCCACTTATCTCAAACTACCATACTTATATTTTACTCCAACTCAGCATTAAATTAGCGGCGGTTTAAGTTATTGTAATTTGCTTACAATTTGCATTTCGCTAGTCACCTTACCAAGTAGAAGTGATTTGAAAAAGTATGCTATTTTGCCTGCTTGTTTTGATCTAATTTGGACAAAGCGACGTTAAATGAGTAATGCTAGAGAAATGATAACAACCGACAACACTTGCTTTGAATAAGACTCCCATTTCCACAACCTGAAGAGAGAACAATATGAATAATACGAAGATGCTAATAATAATCTTGCTTACGAGCTTGGCGAGTATGGCTGTTAATGCTGATGACAAATTAGATGAAGCTCTAGACAAAGCACTGAAATCAGAGCTAAGAACTGAAGCTGACACTGATAGAGATAGAAATAGATTACCAAAACAAACTCTTAAGTTTTTCGGCCTTAAAACGGATATGAAAGTTATCGAACTACTTCCCGGTGGTGGTTGGTACACAAAACTACTAGCTCCAACTCTAGCCGAAAATGGTAAGTTTTTTGTAGCTCTAGGAACAGGCCGAGTCAGCAAAAACTTACTTGGAAAGCCAGGAATGGAGTTTATTGAAGTCATCGATGCGGCTGCCAATATTCGCAGAGAAGAAGGCGCTCGCTTTTATACTGTTGATGATTTCGACTTAGGCCAAAAAGATGTCGATATGATCTTTACTTTCCGCAACTATCATAATTTTGACGAGAAGGGTCGTATGAGAATGAACAAAGCGGCATTTAATGCACTAAAATCAGGTGGCATTTATGCGGTTGTTGACCATACACGTCGTCACATGCAGAAGCTAGACAATGAGAATGGCAGACGGATCGATCCTGTTCTTGCTATCAAGGAAATACAAGCAGCTGGATTTAAATTAGTAGATTACTCCGATCTACATTACAAAGCAGACGATGAACTTAAGTATGAAGTTGGCCGTAAATCAGTCACTGGTAATACCGATCGGTTTACCTTGAAGTTCGTTAAACCGTAGCTTTTAGGATTTAAATTCTCACCAATAAAAAAGCGAGCGTTAAGCTCGCTTTTTTTGGTTTTTCTGAAAATCTAAACTAACTGACTTATCGATACTCATCCGGTGAAGGACAACTACAAATCAAGTTTCTATCACCGTAAACATCATCAATTCGGTTAACCGTTGGCCAGAATTTATTGATCTCTTGACCAACTACAGGGAACAACCCGTCTTTAATCGAATAGGGTTTATCCCAGTTAAGTAAATCAACTTTAGTATGTGGCGCATTGCTTAGCGGGTTATTGTCGGCTTGCCACTCACCACTTTTTACTTTGTCGGTTTCATTTTTGATTGCAATCATGGCGTCAATAAATCGGTTGATTTCGCACAAAGGCTCGCTCTCAGTTGGCTCAATCATAAAAGTGCCGGCAACTGGGAATGACATGGTTGGCGCATGGAAACCGTAATCCATTAAACGTTTAGCAAAATCGACCTCTGTGATGCCAGTGTCTGCTTTAATAGGGCGCAAATCGACAATACATTCATGAGCCACCTTATTATTCCTACCACGATATAAAATCGGGTAATGTTCACTCAGTTTATTCGTTAAATAATTAGCATTTAGCAGTGCCATTTTGGTTGAGTTAGTGACACCTTCCTTACCTAACATTGCAATGTACATCCAAGTGATCGGTAACACACCCGCACTGCCATAAGGCGCAGCAGAAACAGCGCCATTCTGCTGTTCAACTCCGTCAACGCTTGTCACTGCATGATTAGGTAAGAACTCCGCCAAGTGCTGTTTGACTCCAATTGGACCAACGCCGGGGCCGCCGCCACCATGAGGAATTGAGAAGGTTTTGTGTAAGTTTAGATGCGAAACATCGGACCCCATCAGTCCCGGTGAAGTAATACCCACTTGAGCATTCATGTTGGCACCGTCCATATAAACTTGGCCGCCGTGTTCATGGATAAGATTACAGATATCCATAATAGACTCTTCAAAAACGCCGTGAGTCGATGGATAGGTGATCATTAAACAAGATAGATTATCAGACACTTGTTCTGCTTTAGTTTTTAGATCCTCAAAATCGACATTGCCGTTTTCGTCACAATTGACAATCACAACTTTCATGTTTGCCATTTGCGCACTCGCAGGATTAGTACCGTGAGCGGAACTTGGGATCAAACAAATGTTTCGATGACCTTGGTCGCGAGACTCATGATATTTTTGAATGGCCAACAATCCAGCATATTCACCTTGAGCACCGGAATTCGGTTGTAGTGAAACCGCATCATAACCGGTAATTTCTGCCAACCATTGTTCCAAATCTTGGGTCATCTGCTGATAACCTTTGGTCTGATCCTTTGGTGCAAATGGATGAATATTTGAAAACTCAGGCCAAGTGATTGGTAACATTTCTGATGTCGCATTGAGTTTCATAGTACAGCTACCCAGTGCAATCATGCCATGTGCGAGAGAAAAGTCTTTGTTTTCCAGTTGCTTTAAATAACGCAACATTTCGGTTTCTGAATGATGAGTATTGAATACCGGATGCGTTAAGATTTCATCGTTACGGATCAACTCGCTCGGTATTGATTGAGTCGCGGAAACTTGTTGGTCGAGTTGTTTAACATCAAGACCATTAGTATCGCCAGTTATCACACTGTAAAGCTTTTCGATTTCCGCATCCGTGACAGTTTCATCGATTGATAATCCAAACTGCCCGTTGGCATCAATTCTCAAGTTAATATTAGCCTCAGCAGCTCGCTTAGCAATGTCATCAGACATCCCTTGAAAAGTTAAGGTATCGAAGAAGTTTTTATTAACCTGAATAAGACCTTTAGCGGTTAACGCCTGAGAGATAATTTGGGTGTAACGATTAATTCGATTAGCGATTCGCTTTAGGCCTTCTGGCCCATGATAGACTGCATAAAACCCAGCGATATTGGCAAGCAAGACTTGCGCGGTACAGATGTTAGAGGTGGCTTTTTCACGGCGGATATGTTGCTCGCGAGTTTGCATTGCCATTCTCAAAGCTGGGCGTTTATTGCTATCAATTGAAACACCAATTATTCTTCCAGGAATCGATCGTTTGAATTTGTCACGAGTCGCAAAGTAAGCGGCGTGCGGGCCACCAAATCCCATTGGCACACCGAATCGTTGCGAACAACCAAGTACTATGTCCGCGCCTAATGAACCGGGCGAAGTCAGCATAATTAGGCTCATGATATCTGCCGCCACTGCAACGATCGCATTGTTAGCTTGTAGACCGGGAATAATTGAGGCTAAGTCCAGTACTTCACCGGTGTTACTGGTATATTGAATAAATGCACCAAACACATCGTGCTCAGCGGCTTTTGAGGGCTCGTCGATGATGATTTCAAAGCCGTAATGTTCAGCTCTCGTTTTGATCACATCAATAGTTTGTGGAAACGCGTTTTGGTCGACGAAATATTGATTGGACTTTTTGTTTTTAGATACTCGCTTGGCCATTGCCATGGCTTCGGCTGCGGCCGTCGCTTCATCTAATAAAGAGGCGCTAGCCAACTCCATGCCGGTAAGATCAATGGTCATTTGCTGATAATTAATGATCGCCTCTAAACGGCCTTGAGCAATTTCCGGCTGGTAGGGGGTATAAGCGGTATACCACCCTGGATTTTCTAACACGTTTCTTAAGATAACTGTTGGGGTAACCGTTGGATAATAACCCATTCCAATATAGTTAGAATAAAGCTCATTCTGTCCGGCGATTTCGGCTAAGTCTTGTAAGGCTTTTTGTTCGGTGCGTGCCGAAGGTATATTTAACTCTTTCGGTAATCTAATTTTATTAGGGACGGTTTCAACGAGCAAATCATCCAGAGAATCGACACCAAGAGATTCCAACATGCTTTCGGTCTCTTGTTGATCAGGGCCGATATGTCGTTGCTGAAATTCTTGAGGGTTTTGTAGTTGATCTAAAGTTGATTTCATCATCATTCTCAATTGCAATAATAATAGTTAATAGAGGTTATACGAGCGTAATCTCAGATACCGCCAAATAGACATCAATAGGTTGATTGGAATATCGTCGTTGCTGATTGATTACCGAGCCAAACAAAAAGCCCCAATCAATAATTGAGGCTTTATTAAATTACTTGGAAGTTATCGATGAATTAATCTTCGATTTCGTTCTGGTAACTTTCTGCGTCCAACAACCCTTCTAACTCAGAAGGCTCTGATGGCTGCATTTTAAACATCCAACCGTCGTCATAAGGCGATGAATTAACGGTTTCTGGCGCATCTTCTAGATCTTCGTTAACCGCGATAATCGTTCCAGATAGAGGCGCATAAATATCAGAAGCCGCTTTGACTGACTCAACCACCGCGATTTCGTCTTCTAGCGCAACTTCACTATCGACATCAGGTAGTTCAACATACACCACATCACCCAGTAATTCTTGTGCATGGTCAGTGATACCAATGGTGACAGTTCCATCGTCTTCTTCTCTAACCCACTCATGTGAGCTGATGTATTTTAAATCACTAGGGACATTACTCATTTTCAATTCCTCAATAATCTGAACGAAGCGTCTTATTTATACCCATGATACATGAAGATGCATGATTCAGAGTTTCGCCAGGAAAACTGAACCAGGCGCAAACCGCTGAAAATGGCAGGCCCTTTTTAAGGATTGCAACGCCGTTCAGGTTTTCTGGCGAAACTCCCGAAGGGCGCGGCAAACAGCCATCACCTTCTTCGTTATGAAAACTTGAATTAGAGTGACTAATCCTGCGTTGTCACGCCTCAAATCTGATGGCTGCTTGTCACGCTGAAACCTGCATCTTCATGTATCATGGGTAGTAAGCGCGGTATTTTACACCAAAGCCTTACCCATGCGAACAAAAGTCGCTTTTACAACCTTTGCTGGCACCAATTTTTTTCTAATTTCAACCATAACCGTCTCACCGGTTGCCTTAGGCACTCTAGCGATACCGATACTCTGTTTTAGGGTTGGTGACATTGTGCCACTGGTGGTTTCACCTTCACCCACGCCTTCTGCAATCACTTTCATGTGAGAACGGATCACGCCCTTACCTTGCAGAACCAAGCCGACCAACTTGTTTTTTATTCCAGCTTCTTTTTGCGATAGAAGAGCCGATTTACCAATAAAATCTCTGTCTTCTGGAGTCCACGTTATGGTCCATCCCATATTAGCTTCTAGGGGAGAAACCGTTTCATCCATTTCATTGCCATATAAATTCATACCCGCTTCAAGTCTCAATGTGTCACGCGCACCCAACCCACATGGCCTAACTCCCGCATCAACTAGCTTATTCCAAAATTCGCCTGCTTGGTCTGCCGGAACCATAATTTCGTAACCATCTTCACCGGTGTAACCCGTTCGAGCGATAAAATAACCTTCGCTATCCGCGGCGAAGAACACGCCGATTCCTGCAACCGCTTCTTGTTGAGCTTTGCTGAGTACAGAATTAGTCTTTTCAATCGCATTAGGCCCTTGAACCGCCAACATTGCAAAGTCAGTGTTTTCTGTCACCGACACTTCAAAGTTTGAGGCTTGCTCCGCCATCCAAGCGAGGTCTTTTTCGCGAGTCGACGCATTCACTACGACGCGATAATTGCTTGAATCGATGAAGTAAACGATTAAATCATCAATTACGCCACCTTCATGGTTCAACATCCCGCTATAAAGCGCTTTACCTGATTCTTGAAGTTTCTCGACATCGTTCGCTAGTAAGTAGCGCAAATAAGGTTTGGCTTCCGCCCCTTTGACTTCGACCACAGTCATATGAGAAACGTCGAACATTCCTGCATCCTGACGGACTATGTGATGTTCTTCTAACTGTGAGCCATAATGCAACGGCATATCCCACCCGCCAAAATCGACAATTTTAGCGTTGGCTTTCACATGACTATCATAAAACGGCGTTTTTAGGCCCATGAGCGGTGCACTCCATGATTGCAATCTAACTTAATTTAAGTAACTAACTTTGCATTAGTCGCTGATAATTTGCGCGAATTATACCCAGCAAATAACAAGAATAGAATAGTTTTCAGCATTTTTCGACTAAATATATACGGACAAAAAGCCTACTTATCGCGCTATAGACAATTTAATTCGCTTAAGACAGTTTAAATCCGCCATTAAAAACCAATACCGGATAATATTCGAACTGCGTTAATTACCAGCTACCGATGCTCGGCATACTTGCCCAAGGTTCTTTTTCTGGCAATCGTTGTCCCGCTTGAAGTAATTCGATTGAAATATTATTAGGGTCTTTAACGAAGGCCATATGGCCATCTCTTGGGGGACGATTAATAGTCACCCCCATCGACATTAAATGTTCACAGATCTGATAAATATCCTCTACTTCATAAGCCAAATGACCAAATTGATCACCGCCAGTGTATTCTCGCTCTCCCCAATTATGGGTCAATTCAACCATAGGCCCATCAGCGCTTTCACCAAGGAAATAGAGAGTAAACTTGCCGGCTTCAACCTTTTTTTCTTTAATGAGCTTTAATCCTAACCCCTTGGTATAGAATTCGATGGAAGCTTCGGGCTGATTAGTGCGTATCATCGAGTGTAGATATTTCATTTTGGTTTGTCCTCTTCTTGAAACTCCCCTTCTATCACCCTACCACCGTTATTTTTGGCAGGGCCATTTTCAAAAGAGTCATTTGGGTCAGAATAATGCTGATGTGAATGATAAAAACCTTGGCTGTGCTTTGCTTTAAACATACCTTGCGCGATTAGCATCTGAGCCAGATGCAACCTGACCTGGGGAACCATTAACAAAAAGCCCACTATATCTGTCACAAAACCCGGTGTTAGCAATAAACCACCTGCAAATAATAACTGCGCTGCAGCGGCCATTTCAACCGCCGGTATTTGGCCTTGAGCAAGGCTAGCTTGAATTTGCTGCCAAGCTCTAAATCCTTGTTGTTTGAGCAGGTTCACGCCCACAACAGCAGTTAGAATCACGACCAATAGGGTCCAACTAAGACCGATTTGCTCTCCTACCTGAATAAATACCGCAATTTCTATAATAGGGACTAAAATAAATAGGACGAGAAGAATTCTGAACATCGATACTCTCTTGCAGGGTTTGCATGCTAGTTTGTTGAGTAAAATTACCCAATATCACTTTGTATTTGGGCTTTATGTGTCGAAAGCAACAGAAAACGCTCTCAAATAGCCATTTTTTGGCTATGTTAGCTGCTGTTTAGGCTTTTTTCTAGCCAATTAAGTGTTATCCGAGAGTTAATTTACCTCGGTTAAATCACACTTCTCTGATGTTTATTTGATTTAGCAATAAGATCTTCGATAATTGATCTAGATAGTTATTAAAAACAAGTAATAGGTTCTAAGGCTCCGCATGGTAGAAACGATAGAAAAAACTAATCAAATTCCACCTGAAGTACAGCGTCAGTTCTTTCGGCGTACGCCGATCAAACTAAAACAGTTCTCAAGACTATTGAACGATATGATCGATCAACAGATCGATAGTCTAAGAATCAAGGCACTGCTTTCACAAGTTACGAAAACGCGTGAAGCTTGTGTAAAGCAAGATTTTGAATCCACCGGTCGATTGTTACATCAGCTAATGAAGCTGCTTTCAATGAGTCAGGAAGCGATTGAATCGCAAAAACCTTTGCTCAAACGACTCTCTCGCAAGCTAATGGAACATGCAGAAAAATTGGAACTTGGGGTTAAACCCCAAAAAGAGCAAGCCCCACCAACACCAGAACCAACCGCACCTACGAAAGAAACGGCTAAAACGCCAACATCGCAGGATGAATCGCCTACCAGTCAACAACAAAAGCCATCTGAAACCTCAGATGCCGATTCGACTGATGTTAAAGAAGATACCGACGAAGCTCCATTTGGTATGTACTTAGACAGAGGCCAGTTAATATTTGTTTCGGACAACAAACAGACTGTTGGATTAAATAGCAATGAACTATGCGAACAATTTGACTCCATGGGTATTGAGTCTTCTTTAGCCGACAACCTACCCAGTGCTTTCGCTTTAGCAGAACAACAACCTAATAGTATAATCATTGCACCTTTATCTTGTGTAGAACCTCTAGATGTTCGTGCTGATGAAGAAATAGAAACCGCCAGAGCCCCTCTCATTTTTATCGCTGATGAAGATAACCAAGAAAACCGAGCCAAAGGCATAAGAAATGGCGGCACTGGCTTTGCAGTAGAACCGGTTTCTCTATCCATGGTGTACGACCAAATAGAACGAGTCCATGATGTTCAAGCTGAGGCACCAAAGCGCGTTCTGGTGATGGAAGACTCGAAAGCGCAAGCTCGCTATTACCAAAAGGTACTCAGTAAAGGCCCATTTGAAATTAGAGTCGTCAATAACCCTTCAGTGTTTTTAGAAGCACTTCGTGGCTTTGACCCTGAGACAGTATTAATGGATATGCAAATGCCCGACTCCTCTGGCATAGAGCTAACACAGATGATCCGGCAAATGCACCGTTATGCTCATTTGCCTGTCATATTCTTATCCGCCGAAGAAAACTTGCGAAAGCAGAACCAAGCACTGATGTCAGGTGGTACAGCATTTATCGTTAAGCCTGTGCAAAAAGAACAACTGATGTTTATGGCTAATTTGTTTACCCAACGATATCGCGACTTAAACCCTCAGATTGAAATCAATCCAGACACAGGCTTGCATTATGCCCCCCAATTTAAGCAAGTAATATCCCTTGAGTCCGCTCGAATGAGTCGGAATCCTGGCTCAATCGCATTGGCTTTAATTTGTTTGGACGATGCCGAAGAGCTGGCTAATAGTGCTCATTTCTCTTTTATTAATAGTGCAATCCAGCAACTCGCCACTTTGTTGAAAAAGCGTTTAAGAAAAACCGATGTGGTAGGTCATGTTGATAGTAATAAGCTTGGTGTCATACTGACATCTGGTAAACATCCAGATTGGGTGAATATAATGCGTGCAGTTCAGCAGCAATTCGCGGAAATTCTGTTTCACTTGCAAAACGAAGATAGAAATCTAACCGTGAGTATTGGGATTTCTACTCTAAGATCGAACTTTAATGCCCATCAATGGTTAGAACGCAGCCATAGAGCCTTAAACGAAGCTATGGAATCTGGCGCATCTGGCTTAGAATGCTATGACTCTGAAGACAGTTAACGCTAAAATATTGATGAACAGCAAGAACCAATCGACCGATGGTGAAACAAACGGAGTAGTTCTCAGTCAAACACATTCAGAGGTCGCTATTTAACCCGATCTGATTAAATCATTTAGCTTAACTTGTATCAATGCGGCTAATACTAATTAATGGTTTCGTGCCAAATGGGCACACCCTAACGAGATTTTACATGAGAAATTTTTTATCAACCTTTTCCGCTTTTCTGCTTTCTCTGAGCCTTATAGTTTCTGCTCCAGCAGCTGAAGAGCAAGACCTATCGAAATTATTTGGCGGAAAATCTGAATTCTTGAACGTTGATGAAGCATTTATTCTTGATACCGAAATTGTCGATAATGAAATTATTGTTCGATTTGAAATCGCCGACGAGTACTACATGTATCGTAGCCGGTTCCTGTTCAATGCTGAAGGCGCGACATTAGATAAGGCTTACATTCCAGATGGCAAGAAGAAGGTTGACGAATATTTAGGAAATGTAGAGGTTTATCATCATAACTTAGAAATTAGTATTCCTTTTGTAGCGCATCAAAAGGAGTTTACTTTTATTATCGAGTATCAGGGCTGTGCTGAAGCGGGATTATGCTACCCACCCGAAGAAAAAAAGGTTCTACTAACAGCTAGCTCCATTACAGCTGCCAGCGCAGCAGCAACAGAATCAAATAACCAAAAGCCTACTTCGCAGACCAAAACTACCGAGTCGGCTAATACTGATATAGCCTCAAGTAAAAAAGAATTTGTTCCAGAACAAGAGAAGCTTTCTAACTTCTTATCAGATAAAAGCTTGGTCGAGATCGTGTTGTATATGGTGTTGCTTGGAATAGGCCTCGCCTTCACTCCTTGTGTACTACCAATGGTACCAATATTGTCGAGCATTATCGTTGGTCAAGGTGAAAACATTACCACTCGTAAATCATTCTTCTTGTCGCTCTCCTACACTCAAGCAATGGCCATACCCTTTGCTGGTATCGGCTTATTGGTCGGTGGTGCAACACAACTGTTTGGAGTCGATATAAATAGTAATACTTTGCAAGCTCCGTGGTTTGTTATTCCGGCCGCGGTCGTGTTTTTACTACTTTCACTTTCCATGTTCGGTTTTTATGAGTTGCAATTACCGGCAGGAATGCGCAACAAGTTAACCAACCTTTCCAATAATCAAGAAGGTGGAACTTATGTCGGCGCAGCAATAATGGGTGCTCTTTCTGCGTTAGTAGTTTCTCCCTGCGTCACTGTACCGGTTGCTGGAGTATTACTTTATATCGCACAAACTGGTGATGCGACTATTGGTGGAGTCGCTCTATACTCTCTGGCTGTGGGTATGGGTATTCCCTTATTACTCGTTGGTGTCGGTGGCGGCAAATTATTACCTAAAGCTGGTGCTTGGATGAATAATGTTAAAGCGGCATTTGGCGTAGGAATGATAGCTATGGCGTTGTACATCACTAAGCACATCATTCCAGATACACTTAACTTAATATTATGGTCCATTCTACTTATCGTTACTGCAACCTATATGGGGGCTTTTTCGGCAGTCGAAAAAAACTTCGAGAAACTTTGGAAAGGGTTGGGTATCTTTGTATTTATCTATGGACTTCTACTTCTTGTTGGCGCGGCAATTGGTAATGGTGAACTACTAAAACCACTTAAGGGATTAACCCTTGCGCAATCTAGCCATGGCCAATCACAAGCTGCTTCTGGTCAAAGTCATACTCGTTTTATTAAAGTGAAAACCATTGAAGATGTTCAGCAACAAGTTGCAGCTGCGAATGCGGAAGGAAAAACTGTTATGTTCGATTTCTTCGCAGAATACTGCACTGCTTGTTATGAATTTGAAGAGCTGGTTTTTCCAGAACCGGCGGTCGTCGATGCGTTAGCAAATAGTGTTTTGATCCAAGCTGATGTCACTGCGGATGACGAACACGATAGAGCCTTAATGAAACACTTTGGTATCATTGGCCTACCTAGCATCTTATTTTTTGATAAGAACGGCTTCGAAGATAAGCGCTTAAGAGCAACCGGATTTGAAAACGCGGAGACATTTGTACAAAGAATAGAAGCGGCTTATACCGTTAATTTGTAATATCCAAAGGCTAAATTATCGATGTGAAATTGATAGGCCAACCTTAGCGAAACAGCGCCTGCTATAGCGAGTTAGTCAGTTCATTGATAACTCGCTCACCACCTTACCTTCTATTAAAAACTTGACAGTTTTAGCAATTCCTTATTTTTCCTATAGAATAAATCTCAAAGCTAAATAGTTTCATTACAAATTCAATCTTAGTTCAATATTGAACAATTGAATCATGTCGATTTTAAGCGGTATCATCCTTTAATGCATCGACTGAATCACTTAACCAAAGTCAAATATCATTTGTTATCAGATGGACGAATTCTTGCCTATCAAGAGTTTGGGGATCGTAATGGTATTCCAGCCTTTTATTGCCATACCTCGACCGGTTCCAAAACAGAAGGCGAATTCTTTCACGAATCAGCACTCAATAATGGTATCAGGCTCATTTGTATCGATAGGCCTGGGATAGGCGACTCTAGCTATTTGCAAAAGCGAACCTTGCAAGACTACCCAAAAGATTTAAACGAGCTAGCCCACGAACTGGGGATTTTGCGATTTGGCTTAATCGGTTGGACTGGTGGCGCAGCCTATGCACTCGCTGTTAGCCACGACCTGCCAGAACAAGTTTCCTTTTGCATTATTATTGCAGGATTTTGCGACTTTCGTTCGAAAGCTGATTTTTGTGATCACATCGATTCTGGTATCGAAAAACTAATTGCCTATCATCACCGTCAATTTCCAAAACTGGTTCGTTTCTATTTAAATCTGGTCAATATAACCACTCGAACCTTTTCTCAGTTTAGTATTAGAAATTTGATGCGCTCGGTTAGCTCTATCGATCAAGAAATTGTTTCCAACGAAAGAATTCGATCGATCATTTTGCGCACCCAGCAAGATTCATTTAAAGAAGGCCCGATGGGACCAACCAAGGAGATATTGATTCATTACTCAGAATGGGGATTTGACCTTAAGGATATTAACGTTTTCGTTGATATATTTCATGGTGCAGACGATCAAATAGTCCCTTTGCTTTTTAGTCATCATATTCAAAAAAACTTACCAGAGAGTAAACTCAACATTGTCGCCGAACAAGGTCATTTTTTTCCTTGTGTTATCAGTGAAAAAATCTTCTCGTTAGCAGCGAAGAGAGCGACTTACTATCAAAGTAACCGACCACTTTCTCACGGAATACAAAGTCGACAATAGTTTTGGTTTGGAATACTTCGAGCTGAACTAACAATCAAAAAAAGTTAATCGATGGCACCGTTGGATTTTAATAGCTGAAAAATTCTTTCTGCTAGCTCTTGATACCCAGCCTGATTAAAATGAACGGAGTCTGATTTAAGCGAAGGGCTTTTAATAATGTCTGATATCGATTCATCGTCAAGTACTAATTGGTATTCATCCGCAAGTTCTTTATAAAAACTAGCTGATGAGGAAAACAAACTTTTCTTTGGAACTCCTATCAAGACAATGGGAATTTGCTTCCCTGATGCATGTTTTATCATACTGGCTAAATTTGCTTTGGTTTCACTCTCAGGATAATTTCTCAAAATGTCATTACCGCCTTCTAACAAGATGATTAAATCAGGGTAGAGATCATCAACTAGTGTTTTAAATCTTGTAACACCTTGTCTGGTTGTTTCGCCAGAAACGCCTGCGTTTATGACTTCCAAACGGCTCATACGTGATAATTGAGCGGGATAGCTTTTCTCCTTATTAGTTCCAACACCTGCTGTAAGACTATCGCCAAAAGCCAAGATAGTTGCACCTTGATCCAATTTAGGTAACCTGTCACCCGAACAGCCTAACAGCATTAGTAAGAGAGAAATCGATATAATTATTTGAAGTTCTTTTCGCATCTATTGTTTTAACATTTCCTTAGCATGTGAAATGGTTTTGTCAGAAATAGTTTTACCACCTAACATGCGGGCAATTTCTTCAACTCGTTGTTCCTGGTTGAGTTGGGCGATTGTGGTCGAAGTAGAGTTGCTTGCTTTTGTTTTGCTCGCCACTAAATGTTGCCCACCGTATGAAGCCACTTGAGGTTGATGAGTCACACAAAGCACCTGCCGGCCGTCGGCTAGTTGCTTTAATAGTTGACCGACTGTATCGGCTGTTGCACCTCCAATACCGACATCTACTTCATCAAAAATAATACAAGGGATCAGCTGATGTTCAGAGGTGATGGTTGAAATCGCTAAACTAATTCTTGATAACTCTCCGCCTGAAGCCACTTTGTTCATCGCCTGCAAAGGTTGTCCGGGATTCGCCGAAACCAAGTATTCAACTTCTTCCATACCCAACGGTGAGTAGTTTTCTCTGGCTTTGATTTGGATCGAAAACTGACCACCCTCCATCGCTAAAGGCTGGATTTTTTGAGTGACTAACTTTTCTAATTTTCGAGCAACTTTTGTACGGCTTGATGTCAATAACTTCGCTTGACATAAATAGGTTTTCACTGCTTCTTCATAATCATTTTGAATCCGCTCTAACGCAGCATCATCGGACTGCAATTGTTTTAATTCATTTTGCAATTTTAAAAAGTGATCCGGCAACTCAGTTAGATTAATATGATGCTTACGAGCCAAGTCATGAAACTGAGCTAACTGTTGGTCAAGTAACTCTAATTTTTCTGGGTCACAATCTAAGTTTTCGCGATAGCTTTCAAGTTCATGAGCGGCATCTTGCAGTAACGACTCTGCATCAGTCAATGTTTCCGCAACGCCATGTAAGCTAGGGTCAATGGTAAGCAACTCACTCACTTGAGAAATGACCACGCTTAATTTGTCTAGACTTGATTGACTTTCACCGTTTGCTAAAGCTTCTATAGCAGCAGATGCGATAGACAATCGATCTTGTGAGGTAGCTGCTTTTTTATGTTCTAATTCCAATTTTTCTAAAACTGACGACTCTGGATTGGCAAGCTCTAACTCTTCAACTTGATAGGTGAGTAATTCTCTCTGCGAGTCTCTCGCTTGTTTTTCCTGTTCTAATCTAAGCTTCTTAGATTTGATTTCAGCCAGTTGCTGATGGGCTAAGGTAACATTGCTGACAAGATCCTGGTGATTAGCAAAGCGATCGAGCAGGCTTAGTTGCTCTTTGGTTTTTAGTAATGTTTGATGAGCATGTTGACCATGAATATCAACCAAATAACCGCCAAGGTTTTTTAATTGAGTTTGGGTGACGGTACGACCATTAATATAACACTTAGAGCGCCCGCCTTTGATAATGACTCGGCGAACAATGGCTTCAGTTTCGACACCATCACCGTCTAACAAATCATTTTCGGCCAACCATCGATAAGCGCCACTTTTTTCGGTTATGGCAAACACCGCGCTTACTTCAGCTTGGTTGGCACCAGCAGAAACAACGGTTTGTTCTGCTCGTTCACCCAAGGCAAGCCCTAGGGCATCGATCACGATAGACTTACCCGCTCCTGTTTCACCGGTTATCACCGTCATGCCGCCATTCCAATCAAGTTGAAGTGACTTAATAATGGCGAAATTTCGAATGTCGATAGATAGCAGCATAATCGTATTGAGCTAATCTCAATGAGGCACTTTATACATAAGACGCCCCGAACATGAGAGAATTTGGGTGGCTTTGATATTAACTCAAAGTCAACTTAAAAGCTACTTGTATGCATAGTGGTAAAAGTGTTTTATCAGCTTAATTAATCACAGCTATTGGCAACTAGGTTTTCGACGGTGATTCTAATTGCTATCAGTTCTGTTTTCGAATGATAGGAATAACCTCATTGACCCACATAGTCGCGCTTGATGTAGCCGCTATTAATGACACTCTTTCTGAAAAAGCTAACTCCGTTGTTATTGCTAATAATTCACCACGCTGAATATCAATAACCCGTTTCAATAATTTCCCAAGATCTCCAGAGTTTTCAACAATAGCATTAATCATCTCACTAGGGAGCCCTAGTTGCTCAAGCAGCCATAGCTTGTCAGCATGTAACACTAAATCAAGTCCGGAGAATAATCCCAGCGTAAATGCCTGTTCTGAATCCAATCTTTTTGCCTCGGAGTATAGTTCGCATATTTTAGCCCTTTCTAACAACAATCGAATTAATTCAACGGGTGTTTTAGAGTTTTGAGTCATGGCTAAAACCATGGTCCACTTTTTTAATTCTTGCAGACCAAGATATACGATCCCCTCTTGAATACTATCCACCTTTCGTGGAATTCTACACGCTGGACTATTTACAATCTTTAGAATAAAGTAACTTAATTGCGCATCTTGCTTGATCATTTTACCAATTTCATCAACGGTAATATCATCGTTTTGTAACTTAGCAACCAAACGAAGTGCGTGCTGGTTATTCATATCAAGCTTTTTGCCAAAAACCATTTGCGGGTGAGCTAGATAGTAACCTTGAAAAAGCGAAAAACCTAACTGCTGACAATGTTCTAATACCATTTGAGTTTCAACTTTTTCAGCCAGTAATATTGGTATTGAAGAAAGATGTTTCAATTTGTTTTTTGTAAGTTGATGATACTTTTCGGTTATCTCAAGAGGACTCTGGTTGAGTACAGCTATCTTAATGTAGTCAACCAATGATAACAAGGTATCAAATTCTGGAGCCATCGAATAGTCATCAAGTGCAAAAACGTAACCCATCGATTTTAGTTCTGAAATACGAACTAACAAGTCATCGTCAACTATTACACTTTCAACAATTTCTATCACAACTCTATTAGGTGATAGTGGTAAAAAGCACTCAGAGAGCAATAAATCACGTGTCAAATTTACAAATACTTTGACATATGGGCTTGTTTGCTCTTCGACTACACCACAGCAATAATTGATCAACAAATCAATAGTTGCCTGCATACCATCGTCAATAACTGCGAAGTTTTGCTCGTCACTTCGATAGAGTATTTCATAGCCGTATAAATTATTACTCGCATCGTAAATAGGTTGCTTTGCAAATAATATGTCAGAATTTTTAGACAATTGCCCTCCTGAATCAGTCGAAAGGCGGATAATAATTCAGTCTATCTAAGAAACTTATCCAAGTTAAGACCTTTCCGAATTACTCGGTAAATAGGTCCCCCGTTAACTAAATCAAATCCGCTTCGATGGCAGACTTATTACCTGCCACTCCATCCCATTAAGTACTATATAAGAAGAGCTTATATCGTTAGCTTCCTTATAAGCGCTATCAACGTCAGCAGGGTATTGATAAGCCTGCAATTTAAAAATAAGTTAAAATAATTAATTGCAAATCTATTACTTTTCGAGCTTTATTAAAGTCGAGTCCCCGCATTCACAGATCTTAAATATGTAACCAATTCAGAACTTAGTTTGTGCAAAGGAGCTATTTTTGTTTGAGCACTCAGCCGAATCGCTTCTTTAGGCATACCAAAAACAACACAACTCTCCTCATCCTGCACCAAGGTATATCCCCCGGTATTTTTGATCTCTAATAGACCTCGAGCACCATCTTTACCCATTCCAGTCATCAGTACAGCCGCAACATTGGCACCTGCAGACTCAGCAAGCGAATGAAACATGACATCAACTGATGGTTTATGTCCGCTTACTCTGGCCTTATCGTTCAATTCAATAACATAATTAGCACCATTTCTTACCACCTGAAGATGCAAGTTTCCAGGCGCCAAATAAGCGTGACCAGGAAGTATCCTCTCACCACCTTGAGCTTCACTGACATTTATTTGGCATAAACTATCTAGGCGCTTTGCAAAACTTGTGGTGAATCCTGGCGGCATATGTTGGGTTATAACCATCCCTGGCGAATCTGCTGGTAAAGGCAATAACAATGCTTTAATTGCTTCAGTACCACCGGTAGACGCACCAATCGCAATAATTTTTTCCGTTGTTTTTAGAGCTAAAGGTTTAAATTTCTTTTTTAACGAAGGTTGCTTCCTACCTACTTTTGCATTTGCTGCCAGTCTAATTTTTTGTAGAATGAGCTGCTTATACTCTTGCATACCGTCCGCTATGCCAAGTTTTGGTTTAGCAATAAAATCTACCGCACCTAACTCTAAAGCCTTGAGCGTTGCGTCAGCACCCTGCTCTGTAAGAGTTGAAATCATGACTACGGGAGTCGGTCTTGCGCGCATCAATTTATCAAGAAAAGTAAGACCATCCATCTTCGGCATTTCGATATCTAAGGTGATAATATCTGGTGCCGTTTGGTTAACCAGATCGCGGGCAACATAGGCATTCGGTGCAGCTCCTACTAATTCCAAATCGGATTGCGAATTTATTATTTCCGCAAGAATACTGCGAATTAGCGCCGAGTCGTCCACAACCAGTACTTTTATCGCCATAATTCACCTATATTAAAAAAGATCGACGTCACCACTTGTTGGGGTTTGACGAATTTTCATTCGGTACTCACTCTCTCTATCCATAATCGTTGAGTTATGTAGCGAGCGAATTTTTCTAACTTTAACTTCGCCGTGACCAGGAAAAAAATAGACCTTGCGTGGATAATTATCCAGTAAGTCACTGGCTACGATGGGAATGGATTCAGCTTTAAGATAGTCAAGGGTAAACTCCGCATTGCGTTGCCCAACAGTGTTAAATGAAATACCTTTCAAAACGTTACCACCACCAAATATTTTAGCTTCAAGCCGATTCTTTCTAGCACCCAGTTTTAGCAACTGATTAATTAGAAGTTCCATGGCGTATACACCGTACCGAGCGGATTCTGATAAGACCGAAGAATCGGCCGAATCATCACTTGGTAAAAGAAAATGATTCATTCCGCCAATATTTGTTTTAGGATCGCGTAAGCAAACTGAAACACAAGAGCCTAGTACGGTTACGATCATAATATCATCGCGAGTAGCAAAGTACTCACCAGGTAAAATCTTAACCGCCTCTCTATCGAAGTGACGATCGTGATAGCGATTAGGCTGTGACAAGTCCTCAAATTGGCTCATAGTAATTGAGCCACCGGTTGATAAACAGTGTTTCCCAAGGCTTTTACCAAGTCTGATGCGCCAGCAAAATTTTCAGAATGCCCTGCAACGTAGATCCCTTTGGGGTTCATCCGATTAATCATTTTCTTTAAGATCACTAATTGCGTCGGCTTATCGAAATAAATCATAACATTACGGCAAAAAATGATATCAATGTCATTTCCAATATCCCAAACTTTATCAGTTAGGTTGATATTCTTATAACGTATCATGGCTCTGAGTTCAGGAACGACTTTTACTAATCCAGATTTAGAACCAACACCGCGGTAAAAGAATTGCTTCAAATGTCTAGGACTAAGATCTTTAACTCGCTCGTATTTATAAATTCCTTTTGCCGCTGTTTCCAGAACGTTGCTATCAATATCCGATGCAATAATTTCCACAGAATGATTGAATCCGCCTAGGCTTTCTACAACCGTCATTGCAATTGAATAGGGCTCTTCTCCGGTACTACTGGCCGCACACCAAATCTTTAATTTTCCTCGGTGCTTTAACACATAGTCAGATAGAATTTTAAAATGGTGCGGTTCTCTAAAAAAGGAGGTTAAGTTAGTTGTTAACGCATTAACAAACTCGGTTCGTTCCGCAGGGTGAGCATTAATATATTTTAAATACGCGTCGAACGATTGTATTTTTAAGGCGCGAAGTCGACGAGCTAGTCGACTGTAAACCATTGAATCTTTACTATCGCCTAGTTTTATGCCAGAAATTTGATAGAGGCGCTTTCTTACAGCGTCAAAATCTTTCTGCGAATAAACAAATTCTTTTTGACTACTCATCAATCAGCCACTTAAAAGCTTTCCCACTCGTCTTCATCCGGATCAGATGGTTTTACAATACGCTTAATAGCTGGCTTGTCAGTATTTCGCTCGTTTCTTTTTGGCTTAGGAGGTTCCAATTTAGCCGTTTGTTGAATATCATTTTCATTGATCTTAAAAGTCGATACCCGAGTAGATAATTGCTCAGCTTGTGATTGCATGCTTTCAGCAGCAGCTGCTGCTTCTTCTACTAGTGCTGCATTTTGCTGAGTAACTTCATCCATTTGAGTAATTGCTTTGCCAACTTCATCAATACCAGAAGCTTGCTCCGCAGAAGCGGCAGCTATTTCAGACATGATATCGTTTACTCGTTTTATCGCAGTAACGATTTCTTGCATTGTTTCACCCGAACGATTGACTAAGGTGTTACCGCTATCGATCTTAGAGACAGAGTCTGAAATCAGACCTTTAATATCTTTCGCAGCGTTAGCAGAGCGTTGTGCCAAAGTTCTCACTTCAGACGCCACAACCGCAAACCCTCTACCTTGCTCGCCAGCTCGAGCAGCCTCTACCGCCGCATTTAGTGCCAAAATATTGGTTTGGAAAGCAATCCCATCAATCACTCCAATGATGTCAGATATTTTTTGCGCCGATTCGTTTATGGAAGCCATAGTCTCCACGACTTGTCCAATAAGCTCCCCTCCTTCTACCGCTACTCCCGAAGCTTTTGACGCTAAGCCATTCGCCTGGTTAGCATTTTCTGCATTTAATCGAACTGTTCCCGTTAGCTCTTCCATGCTGGAAGCGGTTTCTTCTAAGCTTGATGCCTGCTCTTCTGTTCGGCTAGATAAATCCGAATTACCCTGGGCAATTTCTGAAGAGGCTCCGTTAATAGTATCCGCAGCCTCTCGAATTTCCCCTATCATTTCGCCGAGGTAACTCGACGTTTGATTAGTGTAGTTTTTCAAGTCATCAAATGTCCCTAGATATTCTTTATCAATTTGTTGGGTCAAATCACCATTTGAAATAGTTTGTAAAACCCTTGCTACATCAGATAAGCCACTCTCAGTAATATCAATTAATCTATTCAGTGATTCGGCAATATTGAGCATAAACCCAGCTTTACCTTCCGTTTGTGCTCTTTCACTAAAGTCGCCACGCACTGCAGCGTCAACTAATCGAGATATATCTTCTTCCGCTTGTATTTCAAGGGTGCGATCTGACCATTCAACAACGGACCCTAGTCGCTCGCCGTTTTCTAAGAAAATGGGGTTCGCTATAAGCCTAAAATGGCGCTTTCCAACGGTTATTTGAGCGGTATAAGTTGTTTTTAGCTTCGCTAAAAGATCTTTTTGATGTGCAGGGTTTTTGTGGAAAATATCAATATTGCTGCCAATAATGGTATCAACGCTAAAGTGTGGAAGCTCTTTTCTTAAATCGGCCTCCGACTCACGTAACATTATTTCTACTGAGCGGTTCATATAAATAATATTTCGATCAGCATCGGCAATCATTACATTGGTGGTCGTTGTGTTAAGCGACTCAAGAATTCGTTTTGTATCTCGTTCTTTTCGCATCATTTCTGTTTTATCTAACCACTCAACAGAAGTCCCAACATTGTCTCCCTCAGAATTTTTTATAGGGTTTGCAATCAATCCAAATTGACGTCCACCAACGCTAATTTCTGCATGATAAGTATCATTTAAACTCGCTAACAGATTCATTTGATGCGAAGGATTCTTATGGAACTGGTCGATATTACTTTGAAGTAAGTTATCGGCAGAGAACTGTGGTAAATCTTTCTGAATGTCAGCCTCAGCCTCCTTGAGCATTTTTACGACAGCCCTATTGGTATAAATGATGTTGCGTTTTTTGTCGGCCATCATAAAACAAGTAGAGGTGTTATCCAGAGCCTGACGAATCTTTAAAGATTCTTCGGCAACCACCGCCGCTTGTTTGAGTTGAGAGTTCATATCCGAAAGTGAAGCCGACAATAGGCCTAACTCGTCTTTTCTCGTTACTTCAAAATCTTGTTCGAATTCACCGTTAGCGATACCTTTGGCAGAATCGATTAAACTTCTTACAGATACGACAATTGAATTAAGTAGCAAGTAGCCTAATAGTCCCGCTAAAATCAATAAGACTGCTATTGTCGATGTTATCGTTGTTTGCTGCGCGCTAATATCCGAAATTCTAGCGCTGATTATCTTTTCAAGCTCTAGATTTGTAGAATCGAAGAACACGTAAATGCGATTTATTAATTGAGTATAATCGTCAAAAAATCGACTAGCCGAATAAGTCAGTGTATTGGCTTCTAATATTTCGTTTACTACAACGTTTTCGAACCGGATAATTTCATCACTAAAGGATTTCGCATCGTTGTATATGTAAGCAAGAGACTTATCTAATTTCACTAGCGGGGATAAATTAGTAACAAAGTCGGTTCGAGGAAAGTAAGCTTCTTTTAGCAAAGCCAGTAGTTTAGTTTTTTCTGACTCTGATGCTTCACCTTTAGTTAGAAGCGAAGCGCCTAATCCCCTAATTTTTCCTAAACTCTCAGTCAATCGCGGTAAATTCCTTAAATTTCCATCAATTATGTAATGACTCGAGGGTTCAGGGTCAAAACTTAGACCGTAGATTTGAAAAAAATTGCTAATTATCGCGTCATTTTTTTGAATGATGCTTGAGTGTTTATCAAAAGATTCACTACCAGTGATGCTATTAGATTGTACTTGTCGTGCCAGCTTTTCAAAGCCCTCATCAATTTCTTTTATCGTGGATGTAATAGTTCCTGAGTCGGCTGGTGAAAAATTCCTTTGTTTAAGTTCGCCTATCACTTTTACAACTTCTTTCGCTTGTTCTTTGGCTAGAGATGACAAACTATCATCACCACTCAGAAAACGTGCCGAAATTCCTCGATGCTTTGCTAGCTCTTTTTTAAGCTGCACCACATTATTGATGGGCTCAATTCCTGCCAACTCCATCTTTGCAGCTGCCAAAGATTGATTGATCAGATTGAGATAAAGGTAAGTGGGTAAAGCGATTCCTATCACTAGTATTAAACCAGTCAGCGACATCTTGACAGAAAGTTTAATATTATTGAACCAATTCATTATTTTCATAAATTACTCCTGACCAAGATTTTTCTTAGTGTCAAATAGACCGAGCTCCTCGCTCGAAATTAAACTCTCAATACTTACTAATATAACCATTTGATCATCTAAAGGAGCGAGCCCCAAAAGAAAACGGCTATCAAATGCTACGCCAAATTCTGGAGGTGGACGTATTTCGTCTTCTTTGAGTTTTATCACGTCAGAAACACCATCGACAACAATTCCCACGATCCGATCGGCAATATTGAGCATTATTACAATCGTAAATTCATCATAAACAGCTTTACCAACTTCAAATTTAAGCCTTAAATCAACAATAGGTACAATATCACCACGAAGATTGATGACTCCTTTGATGAAAGGCGGAGCATTGGCTATTTTAGTTACCGCCTCATAACCTCTAATTTCTTTTACAGACATTATGTCTAAGGCATAATGCTCTTCTCCTAGGATAAAACTAAGAAACTCTTTCGCTTCAGTAGAGTCCTGCTCCTCATCGCTAGTATTATTCTGTTGTTTCATTTCATGCCTCGATTTTAATCGGTTCTAGGTCGACGTAGCTGGAAAGTGACTCTACATCTAATATTAATGCAACGCTTCCATCTCCCATAATCGTCGCACCAGCGACACCTGGAACCCGACGATAATGTTTTTCTAGACTTTTTATCACCACCTGCTGCTGGCCCGCTAGGCCATCGACAAGAATACCAAACCTTTTATTACTAGATTCGATTAACACAACCACACCGACGATTGGGTCGCTAATTGCGTCATCGATATTCATCGTTTCATGTAGCGCTAAGATCGGCCAATATTCATCTCTAATCCAGAGCAAACGTTGGTTGCTCATAAACTTAACTTGTTCTTTCGTTGGCTGAATCGACTCTATAATATTCACCAAAGGCACAACAAATACCTGTTCGCCGACAGATACACACATGCCATCTACTATGGCTAGAGTCAAAGGTAATCTAATATTAAAACTGGAGCCTTCTCCTGGTGTTGATTCTATTTCAACCTTACCGCCAATAGACTCGATATTTCGTTTTACCACATCCATGCCCACGCCACGTCCGGAGACATCAGTTACGGCTTTAGCGGTAGAGAAGCCTGGAGCAAAGATCAAATTCCATACTTGCTTATCGGAAAAGCTGTCATCAACATCAAGTCCTTTCTCTCTTGCTTTATCAAGGATATTTTCACGATCTAGCCCAGCACCATCGTCAATTATTTGAATAGAGATACTACCGCCTGTTTGTTCAGCAACTAGTTTAACAACACCAACTTCGGACTTGCCTTTAGCAATTCTATCTTCAGTTTTCTCAATACCGTGGTCGACGCTATTTCGAATAAGATGCGTCAACGGATCAACTAGTTTCTCTGTTAACCCTTTGTCTATTTCAGTCGTTCCACCTTCAATAATTAGCTCAACTTTCTTTCCTAGTTTTCCTGACAAATCTCTTACAACTCTCGGGAATCGATTGAAAACAAAAGACATTGGTAACATACGAACTGACATCACGGCTTCTTGAATTTCGCGAGTGTTTCTTTCCAACTCAGTAATAGCAGATTGTAGTCGCTCAGTAATTGCGCCTTCAACTTCTTCGCTTATTAGACTTAACATTGACTGAGTAATTACTATCTCACCGACTAAATTTACTAAGGTATCCACTTTTGTAGTATCGACTCTAATGGTTGACGATTCTTTACTAACGGGTGAAACTTTAGGTTTACTACTTTTTGTAGGAACGCTTTTTCTTACGGGAGCGGTCTTTTTTACGCTTTCATTACTTTGCTCTAACTTTTTTTCCTCGGGAAGTGGCTCGAAAAAACCAAACCCGTCATCATCTTCATCTGTTTTGTTTTTTTCGGTAGTGCTAGCCTTACCTTTACTAGCAGCTTTATTTTTTGCCTTAGGTTTAGCTTTAGTTGCAGTTTTTTTAACTGTCTTTTTGGGCGCTGGTTTATTACTCTTGCCTTTCGGTTGATCAGATTCTAAGGGTTCAAAGAAACCAAATGATTCCTCTTCCTGCTGAATTGGATTATCAAAAAAGCCGAATCCTTCATCAGCCTCTTCAACCTCCGCATCTTTTGGTTTTAGAATAGCTTCTAACGCCTCTATATCTAAATTGATTTTTTCCCAATCAATTGGTTCATCAGTGCTATAGCTGTGTAATGCCATTTTTAAAGTATCAACATTGCCCAATAAAGTATCAACAGCTGCAACATCTAATTGCATACTTCCTTGTCTGGCTTTATCAAGAAGGTTTTCAATGACATGAGTCAGGCTGGTCAGCGCATCGAAACCAAATATGCCACTGCCACCCTTGATCGAATGAGCAGCTCTAAAGATACCATTGAGTTGCTCAACATCCGGAGACTCTAAATCGAGCTCCATCAGTAGCTGCTCCATTTCCTCCAAATGTTCATGGCTTTCCTCGAAGAAAACGCCATGAAATTGTTGCATATCAATCGACATAGTCAGACCCGTATGGATTAACCAAGAACCTTGGCCGCGACTTGTAATAGCTTGGTCGGGTCGAAGGGTTTAACCATCCACCCGGTCGCACCAGCCGCTTGACCTTGTGCTTTCATAGCCCCGCCCGCTTCGGTGGTCAACACAATAATTGGTGTTGAACGATAGCTCGGCATCGCGCGGAGTGATTTGATCAAAGTTATTCCATCCATCCTAGGCATATTTTGATCAGTGATGACAAAATCAAATGATTTAGATTTACAAAGATCGAGAGCTGCCTGACCATCAGGTGCACTGGTCACCTCATATTTAGCAGACTTCAAGGTAACTTCAACCATTTGGCGAATAGATGCGGAATCATCAACAATAAGTATGTGTTTACTCATGGTTTATTTTTTCTCATTTAAAATTATGGAAGTTTTGTTTCCAGGTGATGGACATTCAACCGAATGTGCCAATTGTTTTATTAATGCTAGCCCACGTCCAGCTAGCGAAGTTTCGTCATTAGTATTAATAGAGCTAGGATCATAGCCTGCACCGGAATCCAGTATTTCAAATTCAATTTGACCTTTAGACTGGTTATAATTGAAGTGTAGTTTAATTTCGTCACTATTAGAGAGGTTTTGAAGCCTTTGTTCGCGAAGCTCCAAATACTCTATGAACCTTTCATGGTTATTTTTAATTTCAGAATCAATTCCAAGGACACCGTGATCTAGCGCATTACTCACTAATTCGGCGAACAATGTAAATCCTGTCTGACGAGTTTCAACAGCTACCTGTGATTGATTCATCACACTATTAAGTAACTCCAAAATATCGGCCTTCGCAAGAAGGTCACCATTAATTGTCACGGTTAAATCAATATGCCCTTGTTTTTTAGGCTCAAGACACTTTATTTGAGCTTGGTTTTGTATATGTGAAGTCAATAAATCTAGGTTAATGTAGCAAAGCGAAACATCATCACCTAGCCCAACCGCGCCACGATGAGATTCAAATTCCGAAAGCAAGAAATCAAACAACGAGCCGACTTCATCGCACCGTTCAATGGTTTGTGCGAGTCTTTCTGTATCAAACACTTGCTTATTAACACCAATTTGTTCGACTAATCCATCACTGTGCAACACTAAGTGCTCGCCTCCAGAGAGATGGATAGTCTCCAAACTAGCGTTAAATTCCTCTGGTTCCATAATTCCGATGGCCATATGACTGGAACAAACCGTTCGTATTATTTTTCCAGCGTTATCTAGAATCAAAACATCCGGCATACTACCATTCCAAACATAGAGCTCTCCCAAGGTATGGTCTATTTCCACTAGAACAGCAGCCACAAAGCGATCTAAAGGCATGTCTCGATTAAATTTTTTATTCAATTCAAATAGAATGTTCGGTAATGAGAACCCCTTTTCAACCATGGCACGCATAATAGCGACTTGGGGAAGCACACTAATAGCAGCCGCGAGACCATGCCCAGTCGCATCCAAAAGCATCAAAAACGTATTTCCCGAAGGGCCTTGCAAGGACAAAAAGAAATCACCATTAAAACTACCAGAAGACTGCATTGAGCTTTTGATAATGTGATCCAGTTCTTTCTTTTCACCGGCTAAGTGTTTATAGACATGCCTGCCAAGCCCTTCTTCCAAATGCTTTTCATTGAGAAGCTCTTGCAATTTTTTATGCTTGGCTCTCTCACGAATACTGATGATATGTGCGCGATAAAGCCGCCGCATCTTAAGCCATATCAAACCAAAGTTAACCGGCTTGAGAAGATAATCGTCAACACCCATTCCAAAATAGGCGGCCATTTGTTCCTGATCTTCTTCCGCGGTGATCATCATTACCGGAATCACTAAATCTAATTTGGAAAGTCCTATAAGAAAATCAGCTCCTCGGCCATCGGGCAAACTACCATCGAGCAAGATAAAGTCGAAATGACTGTTGCTTATTTTTTCTAATCCTTCCGCGACAGTATATGCGCCGGTAGTATTAACTTCCAAATCCTCGAGAAAAAGACAAACAGTTTGGTTAAACCCAATATCATCCTCTATCACTAAGACGTGACGGGACTTTAATGAAATTTCGCTATCAGTATCATCTTCTCTATAGTTCATATGGGGCTTTACTCAAAGTGATACAACTTTTCCATTTTCGCAATACCCAAAATCGCTTTGGCGGTGCCAACAGCTCCTCTAATGACAGTAATAGTATTCTCACCTTTAGCTTTTTTATGGAGTAGCACCATCATTCCCAAGGCAGAACTATCTAGGTACTGTGTGCGGCTAAAATCTAAGATAACTTTCGGTGCTTTACTATCTAAGAGAGCTTGGTATCTAGAGGTGAATTGTTGGTGATATGCAAAATCAAACTTCTCTGGGAGCATTATTACCGCGTCATCAGCCATAAAACTTTCTCCGTATTATTTATAAATCTAAAATAGCTCTATATCGCCCGCGTCCATAGACGAAGCGGAAACTGGGTTGTGTTTGTTATATCGACGCTCTTTAATGCTCGTTAGGTAATCATGTATTTCCTGAGCGATAGCAGAAGCTTCTGCGGCTTGGACTTGCTCTAAATGTTCTCTTAGAAATACTAAAGTATTTGCTACAAACTCAAGGTTTTGACCATTAATATCGCCAAACTGTAGTCCCCGAATAGCGTTATTCACGGCCACTTCAAGCTGGTTACTCAATTTTTCTAGCGATCGAGTTGCTTTGGCATCCAACTCGGCTTTATTTATTATATGATCTAAGGCATCTTGAATTTCTTGCTTTGCTTTAATCACATAACTAACATCTTGTGAAGCAAGATTGCCCACATCCTCTGTAATTTCATTAATCTGCGCACTAATATTATTCAACTGATGCTGAATACCATCACTGAATTGGGCGGAGCGACTCGACAAGGAACGAACTTCATCCGCAACTACCGCAAATCCCCTTCCATGCTCGCCAGCGCGCGCAGCTTCAATTGCAGCGTTAAGCGCTAGTAAATTGGTTTGCGAAGCTATGCCATCGATATCCTTTAGCGCTTTTTGAACTTCCGGCATAGCGTCATAAATAGCATTAACCTTTTCAAGTAAACTCATTGTTGCAGCTGAGTTGTCGATAGTTGACTGAATGAATTTATCTAAGGTAATCTCGGTGCTATTGGCGAATTTACTCATCTCATCGCTGTACAACATTCCGCTTGCCACATCACCGGTTATTAGCGAATTAATATTTTCAGCTTGGTTAGATACAAGTTCATTAAACTGTTGAAAAGAAGTATTGAGGGTAGTAACAGCATCGTTTTGGGTATTTAGGACGTCATTAATACTACATTCTAGCTCATGCAAAGTTGGACTGAGCTCACGCGTAATCTCTGCATAAGGATCCGAAGGATTGTTAGTTTCTTGCTGTTGGGCCTTAGATTCCAACTCATCATTAAATTGGTTTCTTATAAGTATAACGGTTACGGATATGCACAAAAAAACTGCAACATATCCGAATTGAAAGTACTCTAAAACCAGCCCAACTAGTAGCGTAGCTGTTATTAAACCCCATTGTTTTAGTGTAATTCCCATCAATATACTTATTTCTTTTCTTTGGTATTCTATAAATCTAGTAGAAGAATCTATGAGGTGCCAACTATTTGGTTAAAAGGGCTTTATCTATGTGAAAATTGGGTTTACTCACTTGTGCACACTAAAATGAAGAAGCTAACAAACACGCTAATAATATCTCTAGTTGTGGTCTAGATATTGATTTTCTTTTTAGAAAAGGCCTAATCTATTGGAATTCCTTATCGATTAATTCTAACAACTGCTGATCATTACTCTTTCGAGCTTCTTTAAGATGGAATTGAATCATTTTTTTGTTTCCAACTAATTCATAGAGCTGGGCAATCCTGTAGTGTCCCCACTCTAAAGGCGGTAATCCATTGTCTTTTTCGAAGTTCACTATAAACAAATTCAGCGAATCAATCCCTCGCTGAGTATGAAGCTCACTAAATACTGCATTCCTACCCAACTGATATAACGTGTTTAAATTTTGAGAATTGGATCCATTTATGGAGGATGCAATCACAAATACTGAATAAGCCTTTTGATATTGCTTTTGCTCTTGTAAATGCAGACCGTACTTGAAGTGAATTTCTGAATCATTGGGAAAGTCTCGCGAAAAGGCTTTGAATCGTCTTAACAGCAATTCGGCTTGTTCAGTATCTCGTAAGTATTTTATTTCTGCTAATGCGCCTTGCAATCGGTCCAACTCAGTAATTTTGTGCACTTGTTGTAGTGCAAGCTCAGTGTCTCCCCCTGCAATTGATGGAGCCCCCAAATAAAAATTTAGCAGCCCCTTTCGATAGACAATTTTTTCAGGCGCATTCTTAACGGCATCTTTTAGACATGCCAATGCTTTACCAGCATAACTTAGCGCAAAAAACGTAGAATTCTCGGCTTGTTTGCCCATAATCCGACCGCAAATAAAGGCAACCTCTGGATTGTTTGGCTCAAGCTTGCGAGCTTTTTCAATGTAGTCCTCAGCTAAATCAACGTCGGATTTTATTAATTCTTTAGCTTTAGAGAGAAAGCGTTCTACATCATTTCCTGCCTTGGCCGCAGGAATCATTAAACAAATTAGCGTTGCTAGAATAAATAGATTAGGTATTTTCATAAACGGTGACTCCAGATTTAATAATTAAAGTTATTCTATTAAATCTAAACCCTATTCCTAAGTGCCAAAAGTCACTATCGTTGCTTCGCGCTATCTCTACAATTTTGCCGATAATCTCAATCAATATTTCTCTCTTACTGCTCAATCGATTATTATTTAATGATTCACACCTAAGCGAATTAAAGAAGACTGCACATAGGTTGCCAAAATGGGATACTTAAAGTTATTTGTTAAGATTTTGCTCGCGTTTTGCATACAGTTATCAGTAGCAGCTAACCAGCATGAAAGTGACAATTGGCTACTTATCGACGTTGCTTTGGTCGACCTAAAATCTGGAAGTGTTACCCAAGATTCCAGCATTTGGATTAGCAATGGAAAAATAGAAGCTATAAACCCGAACAAAGTGCCAAAAGAGATCAACAGGTTCTCTGGAGGTGGCCGCTTTGTTATCCCTGGCCTAAGCGAGATGCATGCGCATATTCCAAATAACCCAGAATACACCGATCGCGTCCTCAAACTCTTTATAGCCCACGGTGTCACCAATATCCGTGGGATGCTAGGACATCCATCGCATTTAGCGCTAAGAGAGCAACTCAATTCAGGCAACAAACTTGGTCCTTACTTGGTGACTTCTGGCCCATCGATTAATGGTAATAGTGTGCAATCCCCTCAACAGGCCATCAAAAAAATTACCCAACAAGTAAAGGCTGGTTATGACTTTCATAAGATCCATCCTGGACTGTCAAAAGAGTCTTACCGGGCAGTAACAGAAACAGCGAGCAATCTAGGTAGTTTATGGGGTGGTCATATTTCTACAGATGTCGGTATAGTCGATACAGTCAAAGCGGGCCAAGCAACTATTGACCATTTGGATGGCTTTATCGAAGAATTAGCGGTTCGAAATGGTGGAGAGATTGCAAATCGAGGATTTTTTGGATTCTCTTTGGCTCATCAAGTATACGACGACTCGATTGCCAAACTGATCGCGGAATTAAAGCCGTATGATTACTCGGTAGTCCCGACCGAAACCCTAATGCAAAACCTTGCAGGTAGTGGTTCAACCGACCAATTAATGAAAAACCCTGCGCATCGCTGGATGCCAAAAAGTGTGGTTGATGGATGGAAGAATTCTCGCGATAACTTTTGGAGTAATCCGGCCATCACCAAACAACAAGCCGATCGTTTTTTGCAGGTCAGACGAATATTATTGAACGAATTTCAAAAACAAGGCGTTCCTATTTTACTCGGCTCAGACGCTCCACAATGGTTTAATGTGCCAGGCGATTCACTCCATAAGGAATTAGAACTAATGGTTGAATCGGGATTAACTCCGCTTCAAGCGCTACAAACAGGCACTCACAATATCTTTGCGTATTATCGTAGAACACATTCTGTAGGAATCATAAAAGAAGGCTTACGAGCCGACTTGATCTTACTGAATAAGAATCCCTTGGAGTCCATCAGTAATAGTCGGTCTATTCATGCGGTGGTAGTAGCCGGTCAATTCTTAGATCGTGATCTGTTAGACTCTTTATTGGCAAATTTAGAATAAGAATTTCAGAAACTATTGCAATCAATTTAATTGAATCCGTTTATTCAGTCGATTGGCTTACATCCACCACAACAGAACGATTTAAGATTTTTTAGTACAACTAACTGCAATTTTTGAAGAAGCAGGTTATAGTTTTGATTGGCAGCGCCTTAAACCCGAAAAAATTACAGATGAGCTTAAACTAGGATTGATAGATGACGGAAATACTTAAAGCCATTTTTATAGCCGGTTTACCTGTTGGCTTAATGGGGTTCGGTTTAGTACTCTGGTCAATAAAGAAAAATTACATCGGTGCTGAAGATAACATTAGCCTACTTAAAGAAAAAAAGAAGCAGAGTGATGACAAAGAATCTGATTTCAAATTAAACCCAATTCACCAAAAATGGTTATTCTTTGGTGGTGGCTATTACGGCACCATGGCCTTTATTACTTATATTCACATTGAAGTGCTCGAAATCGTAGAGTTTTTCTCAAACTACACATCGTTTTCCAATCTTGTCGATCAAATAACCTTTGGAGCACTGATTAACCTAGTGATCGAGAGTTTTCTAAACATTATCCCTGCATTTGTTTGGTTTTCTTATTGGCCTGATGTTTTTAACATTGGCAATGGCTGGTACTGGCTAGTCGCTAGTTACCTCGGATTTGAAATTGGAAGCTATTTAGCCAAACACTACGCCAAAAACATCCTTACCTTAGAGTCTGTATGAATATTCATTTAAGAAACGTTTTACTGGTTTACATCATTGTCGTTGGCTCTTTTTTTTCGCCAAAAGGTTTTAGTGATTCTGCACCGATTAACGCCGAATCACCGCAACACCAAGAATATTTGGGTTTGTGGCAAACTATCGACGATGAAACAAATGAGCCTCGTTCATTAGTTTTGATTTCAATTGATAATGGACAACTTTCAGCCAAAATCACTAGGATATTTCCTGCTACAGGAGAATCAGACGATCCGATTTGTGAGCAATGTAAAGGCAAACTAAAAGATGTCAAAATTATTGGGATGGACATTCTAAGTGGGATGGCCTTTGAGGAAAACGCCTGGCAAGGCGGTGAAATATTGGACCCCAACAATGGAAAATTCTACGATGCCAAAATTTGGTTAGAAAATGGACAGCTGCAAGTTAGAGGCTACATCGGATTCTTTTTTCGTACTCAGCAATGGCATCGATATCGAGATTCAGAGTAAGAAACTAATCTATCGCGCGCCAAGCCCCCGCCGCTTGGATCGGCTGCAATCGGTTAACAGCGGTCACCCAAGTCACATAGGCTAGGCGCGGTTTTGGATTAGTTTCCAATAGAAAAGACTTCTGCTGGAAAATTTCTAAATTTGGTATTTTAATTTGCCATTGGTATAAGCCATTTTGTTCTTCGGCGACTTGCGAGGTTCGTGCTAAACTAACAAACTCATGCTTCAATATTTTTCCGCTATTCTCTCCTCGCTTAACCCTCGTGGTAAGGTCAAATCCCAATATCGAGAAGTGTAGTTTTAGTTTTTCTGCACTGCTTTGCGATGGGTTAAAACTCACTAGCGCATTTTCTCCAACGATTTTTACTCTTAAATCACCGACTTCCGACCAATTGACGTTGGGAATTTTTCTTTCAAAGTACCAACTCTTCCACTCATTGCCCATAAAGACAAAACTGGGAGTATAAACTCCCTTAAGGTTGCCTTCTTGCTTATATTGTCGCTGTCGTCTGCTGTTGCTAGCACTAGCAAAAGTGTCCTTCCACCCAATGTAGTCCCAATAATCGACGTGAAAGGCGATCGGCACAAACTGGTGCCATAGTCCCTTATGATCGGCTAAGGTGTTGAGCCATTTTTCAGCTGGCGGGCAACTGCTGCAACCTTCTGAAGTATAAAGCTCAATTAGTGGTGTTTTCTTCGGCCCACTACTAAATGTCTGGGCATGCACTTCGGATTTGTTCGGCTTCATCATCAATACTATGATAATCACAAGATTTCGAGCAAAGATAGACATTTGAATCAATAACCGTATTTATAAATTTGCTAAGGTGTCATTAGCTGACCCAGCCAATAATAAGAATGTTACAACTTATTATATGAATAGGTTTGACATTAAGACCTGAGTTCCGATAATGGGTTTTTGTTAAAACTTGGGGTACATCTATGAACAGAATCTATACGGCTCTATTCGTTTTATTGTTAACGTTCAGCTTGAATGGCAAAGCTCACGATAAAGTTGAGCCGGTTGACTCCCTCGAAAAAATATTAAACTTCCATTTTGTTTCTGAACAACTAGCCAGCTCAGGACTACTCCACCTCAAAGACTACGATTACATTAAAGAATATGGGTTTAAGCATGTAATTAACCTGATACCGGGCGATCAGGCTGATGAGCGCAAACGTGTTGAATCATTGGGGCTCAGCTATGACCAGATAGAAATTATTTGGAATGATCCGACGTTAGAGAACTTTGAAACGTTCGTTGAGTTAATGAAAAAATATGGGAATGATAAAGTTTACGTGCATTGTCAGATGAATTGGCGCGCCTCTTCATACTTATATCTATATCGTGTCACTCAGCTCGGTGTTCAAAAAGAAGTCGCCCTAAAAGACCTACACCGAGTTTGGAAGCCCTCTGAAACTTGGCAAGGCTTTATCGATAAAGTTGAATTTGCGTACTCCAAATAGTTCAATATTAGTGGGTCTCCGTCGCATATCGTAGATATGACTATTGGCATACTTTAATTGACCAATTTTAGTATGCTAATATCAACTAAATTCACTTAGGTATAATGGCTTTAAGCATGCAAACATATCCAAGATGCCACTATTTTAGGATTTAAGCGACATCCAAGTTAAGTCTATACCAAACCCGTGAATTCGACTCACGGTCTCACATTTTTTAATTTTTCGAGGAGTTATTTTGACTAAATTATCCAAATTTACACTTTCCACCTTATTCGTTGCGGTTATTGCTGGTTGTGGCCAACAAGAAGCACAGTCGCCAGCTACCGCTGAGACTAAAGCCAACACTCAAGCAACTGTTACGAATATGACCGAGTCGGAAAAAGCCAATGCTTTGTTCGAAGAAATATTTATGCAAGGTGTAATGCGTAGCCCAATCTTTCAATCATTCTTGGGAATTAAAAAAGATCAAGATAAATGGGATGACCTGTCCGATGAAAGAGCACAACAAGACTTACAAATAGCCAAAGACAACTTAGACAAAGTTAACCAAATCGATGAGTCTAAACTAGACGCTCAGACCAAAGTTAGTTTGGATATAATGAAACTCAACTTACAACAAGAAATTGCGGACTTCAAATGGCGTTTCCATAACTACCCTTTGAATCAAATGTTTGGCATCCATTCTCAAGTACCGTCACTTTTAATTAACCAACATACTATATCTGAGTTGGCTGATGCGGAAGCTTATATTGCTCGACTGGAAAAAGTCGCACCGCTGTTTGACCAAGTCATCGACGGGATTAATACTCGAGCTGAAAGAGGTATCATCGCACCTAAATTTGTCTATCCTTATATCATTAGTGATAGCAAGAATATCATTAACGGTGCGCCTTTTTCTGAAGGCGATGACAGTACTTTGTTAGCAGACTTTAGCGGAAAAATTGCTCAATTAGAGATTTCTGATAATGAAAAACAAGCATTGATTGATAGAGCGACCGCTGCTTTAAAAGCAAGTGTAAAGCCTGGATATGAAAAGCTTATTAGCGCTGTAGAAGTCATTCAAGCAAAAGCCGACGACAAGGATGGTGCATGGAAATTCCCAGATGGAGAAGCGTTCTTTAATAACGCGCTAGCTCGTACCACTTCAACTGATTTAACAGCGAAAGAGATCCATCAAATCGGACTCGACGAAGTTGCTCGAATTCATAAAGAAATGAAAGCCATTAAGGATAAAGTAGGCTTTGAAGGTGACTTGGCAGCATTTTTCGAGTTTATGCGCCATGATCCACAGTTCTATTATCCTGAAACTGAACAAGGTCGTCAGCGCTACCTGACTGAAGCAACTCAACTAATTGATACCATGAAGTCGCGTTTGGGTGAATTGTTTATCGTTAAACCAAAAGCTGATTTAACGGTTAAAGCGGTAGAAGCATTTAGGGAAAAATCTGCTGGTAAAGCCTTCTATCAAAGTCCGACTCTCGATGGTAAACGACCCGGTATCTACTACGCTAACCTTTATCGTATGAGTGATATGCCGACCTATCAAATGGAAGCATTGGCTTATCATGAAGGTATCCCAGGGCATCATATGCAGCGAGCAATCTCAGTTGAGCTACAAGGACTACCCAAGTTTAGAAAATTTTCTCGATTTACTGCTTACACCGAAGGCTGGGGACTTTATTCTGAGTTGCTTCCTAAAGAAATAGGAATGTACAGCGACCCCTACTCAGATTTTGGCCGCTTAGCGATGGAACTATGGCGCGCCTGTCGCTTGGTGGTAGATACCGGGATTCATGCGATGAAATGGGACAGAGAGCAAGGTATCGAATACTATGTAACCAACACGCCTAATCCAAAACCTGACGCAGTAAAAATGGTTGAAAGGCATATTGTAATGCCTTCGCAAGCGACTGCTTATAAAATTGGAATGCTCAAAATACTTGAATTACGCCGCAAAGCCGAAACCGAAATGGGTGACAAGTTTGATATTCGCGAATTCCATGATGTTGTTCTAAAAAATGGACCAGTCCCATTAAGCGTATTGGCTCAATACATTGATGATTATATCGCCAGTAAATAAGGCCGTAAAACTAAAGTTTATAGGCTAGTTGTAAACTAGCCTCTATATTGCAATTCTAATTCGGAGAAAACCGAGCAATGAAATTTACAGGCACGGATCAATACATTGCCACCGAGGAGTTACAAATGGCGGTTAACGCTGCCAAAACTCTTGAACGGCCGCTTTTGATCAAAGGTGAACCCGGTACTGGTAAAACCATGCTTGCCGAGCAAGTGGCGGAGTCTCTAGGAATGCCACTAATTCAATGGCATATAAAGTCTACCACTAAGGCTCATCAAGGACTCTATGAATACGACGCAGTTTCTCGTTTACGCGACTCACAATTGGGTAATGAAAAAGTTCACGATATTGGCAATTATATTAAAAAAGGTAAACTCTGGGAGGCATTTGCTTCTGAACAGCAAGTCGTTTTATTGATTGACGAAATTGATAAAGCCGACATAGAGTTCCCAAATGACCTATTGCAAGAACTCGATAAAATGGAGTTCTTTGTTTATGAAACGGGTGAAACCATCAAAGCTAAGACTCGACCAATTATTATCATTACCAGTAACAATGAAAAAGAATTACCAGATGCTTTCTTGCGTCGATGTTTCTTCCACTACATCAATTTTCCGAATAGAGAAACAATGCAAAAAATTGTGGCTGTCCATCATCCGGATATTAAAGCTAATTTGTTAAAAGAAGCATTGGATATTTTTTTCCAAGTACGCGAAGTCCCTGGATTAAAGAAAAAGCCATCAACCTCCGAGTTGATCGACTGGCTTAAATTACTTTTGGCCGATGATATTCCGGACGAAGTTCTTAAAGGAAAAGACCCTTCCAAAGCGATACCACCGCTATATGGTGCTCTGTTAAAAAATGAACAAGATGTTCATATGTTAGAAAAGTTAGCCTTTATGATCCGTCGAGAAAACCGCTAGTTCGATGTTAATTAATTTCTTTTATCTTCTTAAGCAGGTTGGAATACCTGTTTCAATTAAGGAATTAATGACGCTACTAGAGGCCCTAGAAAAAAAGCTGGCCTTTTGTAGTCTCGATGAATTTTATCTATTAGCTAGATTATGTTTAGTCAAAGACGAAAAATATTTTGACCGCTATGATCGGGCATTCTCTGCTCACTTTAAGGAGCTAGATAATCTTGAGGATATTCTCGAAGCGTTAATTCCCGAAGATTGGTTACGTTCTGAATTCATGAAAACACTCACTGAAGAGGAAAAAGCTCAAATAGAATCCCTTGGAGGATTGGAAAAACTTCTTGAAACATTTAAGCAGCGTTTGGAAGAACAAAAGGAAAGACATGCAGGTGGTAACAAATGGATCGGTACCGGTGGCACATCTCCATTTGGACATAGTGGTTACCATCCTGAAGGTATTCGCGTCGGTGGAAAAAGTCGAAATAAGAGCGCTGTAAAAGTTTGGGAAAAAAGAGAATTCCGAGACCTTGATGACTCAGTTGAGCTGGGCACCAGAAACTTAAAAGTTGCTCTCCGAAAGCTTAGAAAATTTGCAAGAAGCGGTGCTGAAGATGAACTTGATCTTGATGATACAATTTCTAGTACGGCTAAGAACGCGGGCATGCTCGACATTAAAATGGTTCCCGAAAAACACAATGCTGTTAAAGTCCTAATTTTTTTTGATGTTGGCGGGTCGATGGATCCTTATGTGCGAATATGTGAAGAATTATTTTCTGCCTGCAAAACCGAATTTAAGCATCTTGAGTATTATTATTTTCACAATTTTATCTATGATAGTGTTTGGAAGAATAATGCACGACGTTACACGGAAAAGACGCCGCTTAATGAAGTATTAAGAACTTACAACAAGGAATACAAAGTAATTTTTGTCGGAGATGCTTCTATGGCGTCTTACGAAATATCTCATGTAGGTGGAAGTGTTGAATACATGAACGATGAGCCAGGTTATGTTTGGATGCAAAGACTACGTGAAGTTTTTGATAAAGTCGTTTGGCTTAATCCGGTTGATCCACGTTATTGGGATTACACGCATAGCATTGGTATGGTAAGGCAACTGGTTGACGATAAGATGTACCCATTAACCTTAAAAGGATTGGAGCAAGCAACGCGCTCCCTAAGCTAATCATCCATGATCTTAAAAAATAAGTGGAGAAAACAATGTCCGAACAATCCAAAGTTGGAAAAATAGAATGGTGTGACCTCACGGTAAACAATGCTTCTGAACTACGAGATTTTTATTCCAAAGTTGTTGGTTGGGAGTCGGCTCCGGTTTCCATGGGAGACTATGATGACTATGGAATGAACTTACCAGGCAGCGATCAATGCGTTAGTGGCATCTGTCACGCCAAGGGCCCAAATGCCAATATGCCCGCCCAATGGTTGATGTATGTTAGAGTCCAGGATATAGAGCAAAGCGCAAAACAGTGTATCGATGCGGGTGGAGAAGTTATCGAAGGACCGCGCAGTTTGGGTTCTAGTAATTTTTGTGTGATCAAAGATCCAGCTGGTGCGGTACTAGCGCTAATATCAGATTAAGGTAAACCGATAAGAATGATCCCTTTCATTAGCCGTAAGCCTCTCGAATACCAACTCACCTGGTTAAAACGATTTGAACAGTTGTTACCCAACGAACAGGTTTTGCTAGCACAAGATATAGCTCCAGATGAAAAACAAGATTGTGATCTCGCCATAGTACTAGATCCTGACCCTGAAATGGTTGCTAGCTTTAGCCAATTAATTTGGATTCAAAGTTTATGGGCTGGAGTGGAAAGTTTGGTTGATTTAGCTAAAACTCAGAATATCAAGTTGGTTAGAATGGTCGATCCTAAGCTTGCTGATACTATGGCGGAAGCCGTACTCGCTTGGACACTTTATATACATCGTCAAATGCCTAGTTACGCTGCTCAGCAACATAATAGGGTTTGGCTACAACTTCCTTATCATCCTGCTGAAAGTTGTAATGTCGGCATCCTTGGTTTGGGAGAGCTCGGGATCACCAGCGCTAACAAACTTATCTCTAACGGGTTCAATTTATTCGGCTGGAGCCGAAGCAAAAAAAGTATTGAAGGTATTCAGTGTTTTAGTGGGCAAGCTGGTTTGGATAAAATGGTCAGTCAATCCAATATTCTTATTTGCTTATTGCCTCTTACCAAACATACGGACGGGATCATCGATAAAGCGTTATTACAAAGGCTTCCTAGCAATGCTTCTTTAATAAATTTTGCGAGAGGCCCTCATGTTAATGAGTCGGATTTACTTGAAGTGTTAGATAGTAATCATTTATATCACGCGGTGCTTGATGTCTATCATACTGAGCCTTTACCCCCAAATAATCCTATTTGGTCACACCCAAAGATTACAGCACTACCTCATATAACAGCGACTAGTTTTCCACAAACAGCGGCCGAAATTGCGGCAAGCAATATTTTGCATTTTAGAAAGACAGGCCAACTAACTTCAGTCGTAGACTTGACGCGCGGCTATTGAATTTGCATTATCTATTTAGTTTGATTAAAAATTGGTTTATTAAAGGAACGTTAGTAAGATTAAAAACTCACAGCTCGCAGCACACTGTTGTAATCATTCATTTAACAATAATGAGAATATTCAATGAATCATTTAGTGATAGGCAATAAAAACTACTCATCTTGGTCGTTAAGACCATGGATACTTCTTAAAGAAAAAGGAATTGAATTTGAAGAAACCAAAATTCCACTGTACCTTGAAAATTCTCGTGAACAAATTCTAAAATATTCTCCAGCTGCAAAAGTCCCCGTTTATTTCTATAAAGAAACCCCAGTGTGGGACTCCTTAGCAATCTGCGAAACAATCGCTGAGATATATCCCGAAAAACATTGTTGGCCACAAAGCTTTGACATGAGAGCAATCGCCCGTTCAGTTAGTTTTGAAATGCACTCTGGATTTCACAATATTCGCGAAACACTGCCAATGAATTGCCGGACAAAAATGAAATTTGCACCGATTAAACAAGAATTACAAGTCGAAATAGATAGAATTTGCGATATTTGGAAGACTTGCCGTAAACAGAACCCAAATGAGGGCGAGTTTCTATTTGGTGAGTTTTCTATAGCTGATGCAATGTATGCACCAATAGCGATCCGATTTGATCGTTATGGAGTTGACGTTGGCGCTGTTGAAAAACAATACATTAAATCAATGTTGTCACTAGACTCAATGCAAGAATGGATTGCTGAGGCAGAAAAAGAACGTGAGATTATCCAACAAGCTGAATTAGGTTAGTATAATTTAGTCTGTAGTTGCTCAAACTTCATTTGGTGCTATTAAAGTTGTATCTAGACTGTACCGTTCAATAGACTTCAAAGTCGGCCAAAGCATCATAGATGATAATTACTCTAATCGGCCAAATGCGGATATTAACTTTTATCGACTTTGATCCTAATTTCTTCTTCCCCTATCATTGTGCACAGCAAGTTTTAAAAGAAGCCTAGAAAGAATGGAATCTACTAAAAGTAGTGTCAAGTTGGAGTTTCATGCTTGTCTACCACCCGTCCTCCCCGTCATGCTATATTGACAAAGTATCATTTTTTTCGATCAATTTATTTTCCAGCGAGCGGATCACAATGAGTAGAATAAGCATCAAAACAATACCAATAGCAAGCCCCCAAACGCTGCCAGTTAAACCAGCAAAAATAAAAGAAACAACACAACAGGCACCGTTAAAAAGCGCATAAGGCAATTGAGTCTTAACATGTTGTAATTGACTACATCCCGCCCCTGTCGCTGATAGAATAGTAGTATCAGAAATAGGTGAACAGTGATCACCAAACAAACCACCAGAGAGAACGGCACCTATACAGACAAACATGGGCGCATCAAATTGATGTGCCATTGGAATGATTAATGGGAATAGTATGGCATAAGTTCCCCATGAGGAACCTGTTGAAAATGAAATAATGCCGCCAACTAAAAATGCAATTGCGGGAATCAAATAGGAAGGAAATGCCCCTTCCGCTAATGAAACGATATAATTGGCAGTTCCTAGATCCTTGCCTAATGCGCCGAGTGACCAAGCAAGCACTAGTATAATTAATATGCTAACCATTTTTCCGATACTACGTAGGTACAAATTAAAGCCGTCAGCTAATGGCTTAATTCCATACTTTGACATCAGAATAATTAGTGATAGAGCTGCGAAAATATAAGCTGTTGAAAGAGAAGAGCGAAAAGCATTGGAGGGGATATTCGCTATATCATAAGGAAAACCTTGTGGAACCAATAAACCGAATAGTACTAGCATCATAATAGCTAAGGGTAACCAGACCATATTAGGCTTAGCATTTTTTTGAATTTCTAGATGCAGCGTTTCTCGTCTGTCTTGATTGATATCATTCATACAATCTTGCTCCGCTTTTTTCATCGGACCAAAGTCGGCTTTTAGTAAAATAATCATTGGCACTAAAACTACCGCCATAATTGAATAGAATTGAAACGGGATGGCTTTAACATAGACGGTAAAAGCATTTTCTGTGAGGCCTAGTTCAGAATATTCTTGTGAAATAAGACCCTGGGAATACAACCCCCACCCAATAAAGGGAATCAAAACAGCCACTGGTGATGCAGTAGAATCCACGATCCAAGCGAGTTTTTCCCTTGATATTTTTAAACCATCGACAATGGGTCTAAACAAAGGGCCAACAATTAATGGTGTTCCTGAATCCGTAAAGAACAGCAGTGAACCACTCCCCCATGCCGCCAACAATGCTTTTGTCTTGCTAGAAATATACTTAATCACCATTCCTGCAAACGCCGCAGCACCGCCTGATTTTTCCATCAAACCAACCAAACCACCAATTAGAGACATGAGTACCAACATGCCTGCATTTGAGGGTTTAGTGACTTGGTTTATTAGATATTTTTCAATAACTATACTAATTCCGGTGAAAGGATTTAACCCATGAAGTATCAGCACTCCTGTAAAAACACCGACAAATAGACCAAGAATGACATTGCGCGTCCAAATAGCGAGTATTAAGGTGACTAATACAGGGACGATTGAAATAAAGCCTAGGTTTTGCACGATTTGATTCAACTGACTTAACTATTGAGGTTTATCATGTTAACAAACAACGCTAACAATAGGTTGATTTAATCAAGCGTATCATCGTTCCAAGTTTTTTTATTTTCTCAACAAGCTATTTTATTTTCTTAAAGTTTTGAATGACTGACCGCTTAACTGATTATGAGAAGTGTTTATTGCCGCTCTACTTAAAGGTGAGTGTTTCAGTGCTCAAGTTGAACGGGGGCTAGATAAGCAATTTAAATGAGCATTAGAGAGTGCGGTTTAGACCAATTCTGTTACAGTGTAGAACTGCAAGATACATGAACGATTTAGTTACCCGTCAGAATCATCTTATTTTCTGACTTCCCTCCTCTGCTTGCAGCAGATCAGTGCAATACATAACGAGACTGTCGGCAAAGCCTATAGCTTGTTTTTCAAGTCATCAATATTGGCCTAAAATATCGAGAGGAATTGGTATGAGTAACTTAACAATGGGAGTCATCGGGACTTCAAAGAAAGAAGATGAACGAAGGTTTCCAATCCATCCAAATCACTTATCACGCATTCCTGAAGAGCTTCGTCGCCAACTAATATTTGAGCAAGGTTATGGTAAACCTTTTGGAATTACAGATTCAGAAATAATAGCCCTGACAGGGGGTGTTGCAGCACGCAACGAATTACTAGCCGATATTGGCTCTGTGATCATTGCCAAGCCAGTATTGTCTGACTTACAGCAACTTCGCGAGGGTGGAATACTCTGGGGATATCCGCATTGTGTTCAGCAACGAGAGATTACTCAAACAGCAATCGATCGTAAACAGACACTGATTGCCTTTGAGGATATGTTTGTTTGGTCTCCTAGCGGACAAATTGGTCGTCATACCTTCTATAAGAATAATGAAATGGCAGGTTACTGCGCGGTATTACACGCATCGCAACTCAAGGGTATTGATGGTCATTATGGCAATCAACGCAAAACCATTATTTTCGGGTTTGGTGCGGTCAGCCGTGGCGCGATATACGCTCTTAAGGCCCATGGTTTTAGAGATATCACCATCTGTATCCAGCGACCAGACCACGAAGTACGCGAAGAAGTGCTCGATTGCAATTACGTTAGAGTTCGACCCGGTAGCAAGGACGAAGCACGGATGGTGGTGGTGGAACACGATGGAACCTCTCGGCCATTGACTGAATTAATTAGTGAAGCAGATATCATCATCAACGGAACCTTTCAAGATACAGCAAATCCTACCAACTATGTGATAGAAGCAGAAAAAGAATGCCTAAAACGAAATAGCCTAATTATTGATGTTAGTTGCGATGAAGGAATGGGATTCTTTTTCGCTAAACCAACGACATTCAAGAACCCGATGTTTAAGTACGAAAGTACCGATTATTACGCCGTAGATCATACCCCTAGCTATCTATGGGAAAGTGCTTCCAGGTCAATTTCTGCAGCTCTGATAGTTTACTTACCGACAGTACTGGCGGGCAGGGATAGTTGGCAAAAAGATGAGACTATTCGACGGGCAATTAATATCGAGAGCGGTGTGATTAAGAATTCATCCATTATAGAATTTCAAAAGCGTGAGCCTGATTATCCCCATCGGTGCAGCTAAGAGAATAAACAATAAGTGACATTTCAAACTTGCTTAGAGTATCAAATAGCGCAAAGTTTTGTAGGAGATTGACTGTTAAGTGACTGTCTTCTTTGTTTTTACCAAATCGACCAAGATGTTAGTACAAGGCGATCACAATCGGCCAATTCCGGTCATTAGCGAATACTTTAAATTTTGCTTAAATTGTGGAAAAGCGGACATAGAGAACGCCAAAATGAATTGAGCATGTTTTCCGATGCTTCAATTTCCATTGTCTTGTTAACTACTTTCATTGGAGTACTCTTTCAACGAATTCGGTAAAACTCTTTGCAGCAGGCTCTTTAAAGTCAATATAGATTGAACCTGTATCAGGTCTCAAGTAAACGAGACCATCTAAATCATTCGCAAAGATCTCTAAGAAACCGTTGTTGAAATGTTCCTTACCCTTATTGTTAGAGTATATATCTATCAAATTATCCTCAGGGCTAATTCCGTAAATTGGATCACCGTATAGTTCGGCATAGTTCAGATTCAGCAGATAGTCCTTGAAGTCTTCGGGAAGAGTAATATCTAGACGGACTTCAAGATCTTTAATTTGAACAGCATCGACACCTTCGCCTAGTTCGTCAGAATGTTCCTTGAGGATTTCGGTAATATTCATATTGTGTAGTTAACGCTAAAATAAATTGAGCGTTTTAGTCGCTTCAATTTTCATTGTCTGGTTAGGTGTTATTAATTTCTTCACTTTGCATGTGCTTATTATAATATCGCTTACTACATGATTTACATCGAAAGTAAAAAGGTGCCATATTAGTTAATAAATCCTCGCTATAGAGAGTAAATTTATTGCATTCTTTACTTGGACATTTTGTTGGTATAAATGCATTGTACGAAATTAGCGGCAAGAATATTACTACTAACCAAAATAAATAGTTCCATGGCGTATCGAGACCAATCAATTCATTGTTTATGTGTACTGCAAAGAAGGCAAGCAGAAACATAAGTGGCAGTCTTATCAATTGATGAACAAATATGCTCATGTATCACCTAACATTGGGGTTAACGGACGCTAAGGCCCGTATATGTATTTTTTCAAATATTAACACAATTCTATGGAACCTCCATCAATCAAGCGTTGCAGAGAAATAGGCGGTTTATCATGGAGGACAAAACACGGACCGAAAAGACAATATAATTGCAGGATTAGCCTATTAGACTAATTGGGAGACGCTTTATGCTAGTCTCTTATTGGACGCTCTAAGATAGGAGATGATCACAACCGGCCATTTCCGGTCATTAGCGAATACTTTAAATTTTGCTTAAATTGTGGAAAAGCGGACATCGAGAACGCTTATTTAAATTGTGAGACTGTTTTCTAGCCGGTTCCATTTCTAATCCTTGTTATGAATTTCTATCAACCTTCACAGGTATCAAATCAAAAGCTAACTCAATCCCAATATTCTTTAAGTTTTCCTCGCACTTCTCCAAAGTAGATTTAATATACGAAGATCGCTTTATGACCTTCAGTCTCCATCTTTCCCAGTTCTCTTCGATTCCCTCTACAGCTTGAGGCGACGCTGAATGGGTATCATCAAAACCATACTCAAACCCGCAAGTGCACATTTGAAAAGAAGGTAAACCATCGGCACTGTATGCTGGTGATTCTAATTCATCACTTCCACATACGGGACACACGTGGTACCCATTTTCTTTTTGAAATAGTGAGAATGATTCACCACTTTCAGTTACACAGTAAAGTTCTTTCATTTACAGTTAAATGCTAGTTATCGAGCAACATGCGCTATAAGTATGTACTCTACCAAATTGATCGGATTGTTGAAAGAAAGTGATCACAAACGGCCATTTCCGGTCATTAGCGAATATGCTTAAATTATGGAAAAGCGGACATAGAGAACGTTTAATTCAAAACTTCAGGCTTCCTTTTTGCCTGAATATTTTTCAATTTATGGTTATGCATATCATTTATTATCATACTACTACCATGTTCTATATGGCGTATTAGAAATTTCCACATCTGGGCCACCCATCCACGTTGGGACCCCAAACTTTCGTTCAAGAAGCATTTCTAAAGAACGTGCGGATAGTTTTTTGTTAGATGTAGGTCCGATAATAATTTTACTTATTAGTTTTCTTGGCGCTGGTAATTCTATATACGGAACAATTGAAAATTGACCCTCTCTAAACTTTAAATCGTTATCTGGAGCATATTCTAAAACAACAACAACTCTTTTTTCGCACTCTTCTGAAAATGAAGGGTGCTTAAAATGCGAAGCTAACAACATGAGATCAATTGACAACTCATCAATTACTGATTTTTTATCACCCTCTGAATTTGCTGCACTGTATTTAAACCAATGTTTGTTAAGGAGAGCTTTCAGCTGACTTTCTTTCTCCTTTTCACCATACACACATTCAAGTAAATGAACCTCTCCATAAGACTTCTTTGCCTCTTCAAAAACTTCATCAATATTATATTCGATACAAAATCCATTATTTTCCGAACAATAGCCACGCCACTGGCTAAGTAAATCTGTTTCTGTGGTAAAGGATATTGTAAATACAGACTCAGACTTATAGTCATCAAAATTTTCTATTTTTTTATTAATAGATTCAATGTACTTAAGATATTTCTTGTAATCAGCATTCTCTGGTGTGAAATTCGTATTTGGTATAATATTATTGATTAAATCAAGAGCATGCTGAAACTCATGCTCATCATTCAGATATTTAATATTGGTCGCCCATAGAGTTTCTGAGCTAATAATGCTCATCATCCCAGCTTGACTTGTATAGTGTCCGTAGCTCATATCTTTATTCTTGCTTCTGCATAACGCCACGCGCAGTCACAAAATTGCGTAGCGCTGTTTTTTGTCGAATGCCGCAACTGGTTAGGAGCTGACACGGTAAACTTTTCTATAAATTAATGAAACAAATATTCCGGAAACAGGCCCTGCCAGTAGAGCGAAAACAAGTAGCGCTGAAGGCTTGCCGTTTAAGAGTATCAATATCGGTATTGTACAACCAGAAGCCACTAGTCCAAAAACAGCACTAGTAGAAAAACTATAAAGGCTTTTTGTGCTCTTTTTGTAAGCAATAATCAAAGTAAAAACTGTTCCAGCAACAAAACCGTAGATAGTAGATATAATAGGAATTATTTGCCATGCATGAGTGCCAAGATTACTGCCATAAACGAATCCGAAGGCTAACCATAATGCTGTCCATAAGCCCACGATAAGAGGGCCTTTCTCTTTCCTGAGCGTATCCCATCGAACATTTTCCATTTCGTTCGTCATATCTTCGCTTAGTGCTCCTAACGCTCGTTTAAATAGTGAGGTGCTTTTCGCCGAATCAATTTCAAGCTCTGGTTAAGTTTCGGGTTCGACATAGTGCACTGTTTCTTCATGCGAAAATACCATAGACCACATTTTGCTTTTCGGGAAGACAATTGCTTCCAATCTGAAAAGGTTGGGCCAAGTAGTACCGGAACAATCAAAAACAGTTTCCCCATTCTCGTATATCACATAGTAATCTTCTGAATTTTTAGACTGATACTCGTTCATGCCGTCGTCACCGGTCAAAGACGAAATCAATCTAGACCAGTACGCTTCCCAAACATATCCGTTGATAGTGTATTTTCCGGTCTGTTCCTTTACCTTCCAAGCAAATAATTCTAACCAATCATGATGAATAGAAAAGCCTTCTTTTCTAGACAAGGGAGAATACTCAATTTCATTCTCTATAAAGTTACTCTCGATGCTTTTCATAAGGATCTTGTAAACTTAACAGTTTAGTAGGACGGACTTTAAGTCCGTATATCCACGTTTCAGTAATAGTAACCAAATTCCTTCAAAGCCACAATCAGACTGGAACGAAGCAAGAAATTAATCATTATTAAAACCTGAAAATGCGACATTATTGTCGTATATCCCCGAATTCAGCTTTCAAGTAAACTATTTTATGTAGTTAATTCAGCTACTTAAATAGGAGATAAACACATGAATCAAAAAAATACGACAGGCTGAAGCAAGTTCAAAACTTTTTGACCGCTTGCACTTCGCTATTGCTATCCTTAGGTCCGCTTTACACAATTTTTTGCCTTATGAATAATAGCTGCTCAACTTCCGCTTTAAGATATTAGCAGGCATCTCTAAAACAGTGTTTTCTTAGAAAACGGTTCACTAAGCAACCAAGTAGAAACCTGATTTCCAACTAGTCAGTTTAAATTCGAGCAAAAACCGTTAATCTAAAAATCAGCAATATCTTTACTGCAGATATTTCTCTAAAAACGCTTCAATTTTTGAAAGCGTCTGAAGTCTATTTTTTTCAATCTCTAAATAGTGATTCCCGTCTGGAAGCTCTACATATTCAACCACTTTATCTTCGTCTTCCAGTTCATCAAACATATTTCGACTATGGGTGACATCGACGACCCTGTCTTTCTCACCATGAATTAGAAGTATTGGCGTATTAATTTTTTCGATATGATTAATTGGTGATGCCTCTTCTAATAAATCGCTATCCGATCCAATTTGTTTTTTTACAACTTTGTAGTTAGTAAATCTTCGGGCTTTGATTAATAGTAGTTCTAAATCAGAAACGCCGGCAAAACTAGCAGCACACCTAAAGATGTCTTGTTGTTTTACCGCTGCCAACATCGACGCGTAACCACCATAACTAGCGCCAACTATACAAATCTTATTCTTGTCGATATCTTTTTGTTTGACTAACCAGGTTGCAGCATCTGCAAGGTCGTCTTGCATGACACCACCCCAGTTTTTAATCGATGCCATTTCAAATTCGAAACCATAACCAGAAGATCCTCTAAAGTTAGGTTCAATTACAGTGTATCCTCTACTCGCAAAAAACTGTGAAAACCAATCGAAGCCCGAATAATTGCGAGCCATGGGACCGCCATGAGGGATGACAATAGCAGCATTTAGGTCCTTAACGTTTTTCATGGGTAAGGTAACGTAGGCCTCTATTTCGGTTCCGTCTTTGGCCTTGTAAACTATTTTTTGTTTGGTTGAAAGTTCGACTTCTCTTAGTAAAGGATATTGTTCACTGACGAAATCTAAAGTACCTTTAGTACGGTCGCCAATGTAGTAAGCACCCGGCGTTTGCCAATTACTTGAGAAAAGTATGTATTTATTTTCGTCACTACTAAAGCTTGAGATATTGTTATAGGAATCCGGAATCGCTTTATTGAGTGCTTTTTGAAAACTAGCATACGACTTGTCGAAATAAACTTTTGAGTCATCGGCTTCACCGTGATAAACGCCAATAACGTCATTAGTTTTTCTTGAATAGATTAATGATCCTTCAACGTCATAATCTGGATCAGAAAAAACCAGTTCTCTTGAGAGCTTGGGATCAAGTAGGTCGACTTTAAAAATTGCGTATCGACCATTATGGTCAGCTCGAATGTACAACTCATTTGGATTCAGTCCGAACCCGATGGGCGAAATATCCGGCGCATCAAATATTTCATAATGCCAGATGTTTCGCCATTCTTCAGTTTGTAAATCATATAACCTAAAAAATATAGAAGTCTCGTCTCGCCCAATTCCTAAACGCACTCTATGCTGACGATCGGTCAACCAATCACGAATATTGGATTTGCTCGAGTAAATCAACTTACGTATGCGCTTGGAGTTAAGATCTATCTTGTATACGCTAGGGTAGTTAGGCGATTTAAGATCAAGAGCCATCAAAAAGTGGTTTGGCTCATTTGGCAAGATATCAATAATGTTATCTTGAAACTGCGAAATATGCTCATTCTTTTTTGTAACGACAACAGGTTCTATTTCTGCACCCGCTTCGATCCCTATCTTCATTAATCGAGTTTCAGTGTATTTCACCCCGCGTCGACTAACAGGATAATCCGAGCTAATTAATAAAGTCTGATCATTCGCCCAACGAAACCAACCGATCTTAAATTTTTGATTATCCGTTCGAACAATATAGTTGGACCCACCATTAACTAGATCGGCAACACCAATCAGGGTTTGTCCTTGATGTTCTCGAATGAACGCTAGAGACTTACCATTGGGTGATAACTTTAGTTGTTTGGTTTGTGGTAAATTGCCAAATGCCTCTACCGGTAATAGCTCGCCATGAGCGAAAGAATGAAGTAAGGCGAAGCCAAGTAGAATGATAACTCGATAATTTGGCATTCAATTAAATTCCTTTTAGAAGAAGTATTCCGATAATTTTATTATACTTAGAAGTGCTTCTATCGATACTAAATCAATCGTGTGTTGTAATCAAAAAATTATCAATTCTAACCACTAGCCATTCAGCGATGACCCAGAAGAATCATTATGGAGAATATCGGCCTCATTAGATGCAACAGACTAAAGATAAAGCCTTCAATTCTTGGTAAACTAATTATTAATTCTTGTTGATGGCTATTTAAAATGACTCAAAGTAAAAAACTTCGACTTGTTTGGGATCTTCCATTACGACTTTTTCATTGGCTTCTAGTCATCGCTATCTGTGGTGCTTGGTACACCTCTGAACAACAAGGCGAAATGGTTGAACTGCATATGCAGATTGGCTACTTTATATTGGGTTTAACCTTGTTCCGCGTGATTTGGGGATTTTTCGGCACTCGGTATTCCAAGTTTAGCCAATTCTTTCCGACCCCAGCTAGGCTTTCAAACTATTTTAAGTCATTGAAAAGCTCATCTAACGATTCTTATGTAGGTCATAATCCTATTGGTAGTTTAATGTTATTGTTAATGATTTTTTTGATTCTAGCTCAAGCCATCAGTGGGCTATTCATCAATGATGATATATTCTCGTCGGGTCCTTATTACGGAACAATCAGCGCAGAAATGGAAAAAGTCATGAAGCTAATCCACCATAATGCTTTTGACTTTCTTCTTGCAGCAATTGCATTGCATATTTCTGCCGCCTTCTACTATCGTCTAGCAAAGAAACAAGATCTAATAACGCCTATGATCACCGGTAAGAAATCGGCGGAAGAAGTAAAAACGGAGGAGGCTATTCCACATTCGAAATTGCTCGTAGCAATTATTGTGGCAATTTTAGTGGCAGGGTTAGTTTATTGGTTAGTCGTTATTAATGCCCCAGTTGAAGAAGAATACTTTTATTAAGGGCTTTGCGATGGCATAAATTAAGAAGTCAAAAACCTTTGGCTGAATCATCAATATTTAATTCAGCCAAAAGCAACTAGCATCCTTCGACTCCGCTAAGGACACCGCCTAGTAACTAGAATAGCCTAATCGGCCTTATAATCGTCGTGACAACTACCACAACTACCACCGACCTTTTTAATTCCCATTAAAATCGCTTTTTCATCGCCAGACTTTGCCGCTAGATACAAAGCATCAGATGATTTAGTAAGAGCCTCAATTTTTTCTGCAAATTTGTCTTGTTCCGACCATATCTTGTCCAAAGCATCAGTCTTTAGTTTGAACTTGGAGGTATCTGTTTTCAAATAGTCTGCCATCATTAATGAAAGCTGATTAATTCTTAGGGCATTTTTTTCTACGACTTCTTTATTCAGTGGGATTTTACCCTTAGCCATTGCTCCCATTGGCCCCATATTACTACCTAAAAGCGAAAATACCGCTTTACGCATTTTCAGTGCATTGTCAGCATGCTTTTGAGATTTGGCACTGTCAGCCACCGTAGACAGTGCTGTTAGAGATAGTCCAATAGTGATAGCTAGTTTACTGATTCGTTTCATTTTAGCTCCTTACACGCTTTAGCTCGATGTATGATTTTAAGACCCGAGCCTGTTTATATCTAAAAAAGCACATGGTTTCAATTCTTTAACGTATTTTTATAATAGGTTCCTCACCAAACAATGAAATGGCTAGACATACTCGCCAGATAAACTAGCGCACGCCATTATTTAAGTTCAAAAACTGTACTAGCTCTCTTTTCAAGCGGTTGCTAACATGATTTGCCCCTCTAATAAGGATTTTTACTATGAGTAAACCCAGTTACCAACAGTTTTGCCCCGTCGCAATGGCGTCAGAGATTCTATGCCGTCGCTGGACTTTGCTTCTATTACGAGAGTTGGTGACAGGTTCCACGCGCTTCAACGATTTAAGACGAGGTTTGCCCAAAATGTCACCTAGCCTCTTGTCGCAACGGCTTAAAGATCTAGAGGAAGTTGGGTTAATCATAAAACAAGCCATGAACGACCAACACGACACCTATGAATATCATTTATCCGAATCGGGTAAAGATATTCAGTCAGTATTACATGCTGTTGGCGTTTGGGGGCAAAAATGGGTGAAAGCCAGTGCAGCTCTAGAAAATGTTGATCCGAGATTGTTAATGTGGGATATGCGTCGCTGCATAAACCCTGAGCCATTACCCGAACGAAGGATCGTTGTTCAGTTTTATTATCCCGAGGTCGCTGATGGCAAACAAAAATGGTGGCTCGAAATCGATCGACAGGGCCGTGTAGATCTATGTTGGAGCGACCCAGGTTACGAAATAGACCTTATTGTAGAAACGGATCTTCAAACGATGACTTCTGTCTGGATGGGGTTAACTAGCATCAAAGAGCAGCGAGATAAGATAAAGATGATGGGAAGCAAGCAATTGGCAAAAACTATCCAGACTTGGTTAGGTTTAAGCCCGTTTGCAAAGTACGAAAAACTCGCCTAATCATTCAGTTCAAGCGACGAACTCTATACCATTCCTTGCTATTTAGAGAGCTTATTGGGAATATGGAGTGAAGTGAACTGATCAATCTTATTGCCGATGATGAAAGCCGCCGTCTATACCGATTTTGAAAAGCCTCTTTCAATAGAGTCCGTCGCAACGCCAGTAGCTGAAACGGATGGTGTGGTAATTCAGGTGGGAGCTACCGGATTGTGTCGCAGTGATTGGCATGGCTGGATGGGACACGACCCCGATATTAAATTACCGCATGTGCCTGGGCACGAACTTGCGGGAACCATTGTCGAGGTCGGAAAATCTGTTAACAATTGGCATATCGGCGATCGAGTGACAACACCATTTGTTTGCGGCTGTGGTCAATGTGGTCAGTGCCATTCGGGCAATCAGCAGGTTTGTGATTTTCAATTTCAACCCGGGTTTACACATTGGGGATCGTTCGCTGAATATGTTGCGATTAATTACGCGGACACAAACCTGGTTAAATTACCCGAAGAAGTTGATTTTGTAACTGCAGCTAGCTTAGGTTGTCGTTTTGTCACTTCCTATCGAGGTATTGTCGATCAGGGCAAGGTATCCAGTGGCCAATGGGTTGCTGTTCACGGCTGTGGAGGTGTCGGTCTTTCGGCAATTATGATTGCTCACGCCTTTGGGGCAAATGTGATCGCTATAGACATCGATGCTAAAAAACTTGAATTCGCCAGATCTATTGGGGCAACAGCTACCATTAATGCGATTAACAATAATCAGCTAATCGAACAAATCATCTCCTTATCGAACGGCGGTGCTCACATATCGGTCGACGCACTTGGAAGCCAAACAACCTGTTTCAACTCGGTGTCCTGCCTAAGAAAACGGGGTAAACACATTCAAATTGGCTTAATGGTAAATCAAGATGCATGCGCTCAAGTGCCGATGGCAAGAGTGATAGCCAACGAATTGGAGATTATCGGTAGTCATGGAATGCAAGCCTATCGATATCCCGATATGTTAAAGATGATTGTTGAGGGAAAATTGGCACCTAAAAGACTGATTGGCAAAACCATTAGCTTAGAACAGTCACTGACTGAGCTAACTCAAATGGATCAATTTATCGGGACTGGGATCACGGTCATCGATCGATTTTAGAATTGCAATAAAATTTTCCGAGTGTCTAATTTAGTGGCAATACGATGGTAACTTTTAGGCCGCCATTAGTACGATTCGCAATTGAAATTTTGCCACCATGAGCTTCAACAATTTCTCGACACAAAGGCAAGCCTAAACCAGTCCCCTCAGCCTTAGTTGAGTAGAAAGGAAGCAAAGCATTAGTCAAGTTAGCCTCACTCATTCCCTTGCCTCGGTCTTTGATGATAAGGGTAAAACTTTCAACCGAAACAGAAAGCGATAACACGACTCTGTTCTCCACCTCTGAATGTTCATCGGTCGCCTCACTAGCATTTTTGGCTAAATTGATAATCACTTGTTGTAACTGAGCCGGGTCGCCATAGATTGGGCGTTCATCCGGTCGACAATCTAGCTCAAATTTTTGAATCTGTTGCAAGTTACTCAAGAAAGCATAACTATCTATCGATTGACATTGCGGATTCGGTAGTCGAGCAAACTTGGCATAACCTTCAATAAATGACTGCAAGTAGCGTGCTCGCTCTCCCATTGTCGAAAAAATATCCGCCAATTTTTGAGCATCTTGGCGTTGACTTAATAACTCGCCAGAATGAGCCAACGAAGTGATTGGCGCGAGCGAATTGTTTAACTCATGGCTGATTAACCGAATAACCTTCTTCCAAGTGTTGACTTCCTGACGGTTGATTTCTTTAGTGAGGCTTTTAAACAAATACAGCTGGTGTTTTCTGCCGTTAAGAAGGAACTGACTTTGGGTTAAATGATAGGTCTCCGATCCTTCTTCCTTGGGAATGGTAAACAACCCACTTAGACCGGAATTCACCGCGTCAATAAACGGCTTAGGTTTATCGTTTAGTAGCTTTGAAAATGACAATCCATTAATCGCCTTGCCGTTAAATACTAGCTGTTTGGCAGCGCTATTACTGTAAATTATAGCGCCTGAATCATCGACCAAAATCAGTGCTAAAGGGGTAGTTTGAATTACCGTGTCCAATAATAATTCACGTTGGTAGAGATTAAGCCGTTCATCTCTGAGTACGCCGCCCACCTTATTATAGACTTCGACTAACTCTCCCAATTCATCTTCGCGAGTTTTTGCTAAAGAAACACTGAAGTCGTTATCTAGAAAATTATGAAATCCATCGTTAAGAGCACTTAGAATTCGATTAACTGGCGCCATATAGCTGCGAATAGCAATGATTGATAGCGGAAAAATGATCGCCGCTGTCAACAAGGAAGCAATTATAAGGTCTTGAAGCCAGTAATTAAAAAACGCAGTAGCGATGATGATAAAGGTAATTATAAGAGTTATAAATACCGTCAGTTTTGCTTCAAGGCTCAGGTTGGATTTCAATATGAGTATGTCTTTTTTAGTACTTTGACTCATTCTACTTAAGCTTTAATGATCAAACAACTAAGCCCAATCGGATAAGCAAGTATTTGAATCATTTTTTTATGAAGGATGTTGCTAACAATTTATCGAGGAATGCCGAATTTATCCATCCTTCGATAAAGTGATTGTCGACTCAATCCAAGCTCTCTGGCCGTTTGCGAGATATTTCGCTTATTTCGATTAAGCGTTTCAACTAATATGTCTTTATCAGGCTCTTGAGTAATGATAGGAGCAACAACAGGATTGTTTGACTGCGGTAAGCCTAAATCTCGCACTTCGATATTTCCTGCTTTCGCGAGCAGACTTGCTCGTTTAATCACATTTTCCAATTCTCGCACATTACCCGGCCAATCGTGTTGCTGCAAGGCCATTTCCGCTTCGTTAGAAAGGGTTACGTCATCGGGCATAAAATAAAGCGCTAACGGCAATATATCTTCAACTCTTTCAGCTAAAGGAGCAACTTTAATTTCGATAACGTTAAGTCGATAGTATAAATCCTCTCGGAATCGTCCTTCTTTAATATCATTCAACAAATTGGCGTTAGTCGCGCTAATCACCCGCACATTAACCGTTTTAGTTTCTGAGCTGCCGAGTCTTTCAAACTGGCCAGTTTGCAAAACTCTTAATAATTTTACCTGTCCTGACAATGGAAGGTTACCAATTTCATCTAAGAATAGAGTCCCTCCATCTGCGGCTTCAAATCGTCCAACCCGTTTTTTTTGTGCACCAGTGTATGCTCCTGCTTCCGCGCCAAAGAGTTCCGCTTCCAAAAGCTCCATAGGAAGTGCTCCGACATTGACTCTAATAAAGGGTTTATCCTTAACACTTGAGTTAGCTTGAATTGTTTCAGCTATTTTTTCTTTTCCACAACCATTAGGACCTGTTATAAGAACCGGAATATCTGAGTGAGCAATTTGTGTAGCCATGGTCATAGTCTGTAGCATTGCAGGGCTGTTAAATATGGTATTACACAAATCAAAGTCCTGCGCTAAATTTCGAGCAAGGCTTGACTCTTGGCTAAGCATACGATTGGTTTGTTGGCGTAATTGTCCCAACTCCATTAAGTTAGTAACCGTAGTCATTAACTTAGTATCGTCCCAAGGTTTGGTTAAATAATCACTAGCACCAGCTCGAACTAATTCGACAGCAGTTTCTAGATTTCCCCAAGCTGTTAGTAAAATAACCGGAAGGTCTGGAAATTCACTGTGGATCTGTTGAAATAACTTGATGCCTTCTTCGCCCGAAGTGGTATCTTCGGTAAAGTTCATATCTTGGATGACCAAATCTATTTGATTGGACAGGATATATCGTAACCCTTCTTGCGGATCACATGCGTGCAAGGTTTTTATATCATAGATTGAAAATAGAACTTCAAGAGCCGTCGCAATTCCTTTGTTGTCATCAATCACTAAAATTTGATTCATAGGGCGCTTTTTTCCTAATGGGTAGGATGGTAGTTTAATCTAGCCAGTATAAAAAAGTAATAGTGCCAGATGAGTAATTAGCTGGCACTAACAAGTTCAGTTATATACTTTGAGTCGCAATAGCTGGCGATACCTTTGAGGCTCGACGCGCCGGTAACCAAACTGAAACAATTCCAATGAAAAACATAATTAGAACGCCGACCGGAATTAAATTCCAATTAAATTCTGGCATTTCAAACTGCTCCGCTAAGAAAACATTGAAGCCAATCGTTAACGTAATTCCAACGAACAAGCCTAGTGAGGTGATTAAAATATTTTCGGTAACAAAATAACGCAGTATATCCATTCTAGTGGCACCTAAAGCCCGACGCGTACCGATTTGTTTGACTCGTTGATTAACGTTAAAACTCACTATCCCAACAATTCCCAGTGCGGTTATAAGCACTAGTAGAATTACCACGACCCAAAGAATGGTTGTCATGGCTGCGTCATCTGCATAAATCCTTTCAATTAATTCATCCATTGATCTGACGTTGGTGATAACTCTTTGCCGATTACGGTCAATTAACAACTTTTCAACTTCTCCAAGCAACCTGGTGACCGTTTCCTGATCTTCTGCTTGTATAAGATAACGTTGAAAGTCCCTTAATGGTACAAATGGAGTAAGCACATTGTAATTAAAATTTGACCAGCTTGGCCATGATCCAGACATATGTTCAACGATACCGACAATCGTCATTTTCAGATCCCCCCCCATAAACAAGGTACTTCCTAGAGCGTTACCTTCGGGATAAATTTGATCTGCCAGCGCCTGTGTGATGATCACAGATTTTACGTCTGCTCTCCCTCTTGAATAAGTTATTTCTTCTGGAGTAAACAAACGCCCTGCGGCCAATTTTACTCCTAAAGTGTTGATCATATGACTGTCACCATGAAACATTCCTGTGCCCGTCATTTCTAAATTATCAACCGCTTCTTGCGAGCCCGCCACACCACTTGAATCGCCACTACCACTGAGAGGAATTTGATTCATCGGGGCTGCCGATACCACACCCGGTAAGCTTCGAAGCAACTCTAGGTCAGCTCTTAAATTAGACTCATGGTCGTAGTCCTCACCGAACGCATTAACATTAAAAGTGATTAACCTGTCATTTACCAACCCGGTATCTCGCGACATCAGCTCAATTCTTTCTTTAATAATGCTGGTCGAATTAACAACCACAGCAAAAGTGATCGCAATTTGGAGAATGATTAACAAAGTACTACTCTTATGCCTCAACAGTGCACTTAATATCGGTTTTATTTCTAACATGTCACTCTCCTATTGAATTTTTAAGTAGACTGATGGATTGGTTCTACAAATTAGCCAAGCTGGATACATGCCAGCTATCACGCTTGACCCCAAAGCGATTCCGATGGCTAATACAATTAGAGTTAAATCCATATGGACTAATTGGCTATAGGATGAATAGAGAGTCTTAACTCCCAGCAAGCCAAGTTGCCCAAGCAACAGTCCAAGCGCCCCTCCCAAGATTCCGATGAAGGCTACATCGACCAAGTGTTGAATAAAGATTTCGGAACGACTCGCTCCCAACGCTCTTCGTACACCAACTTCAGGCGCTCTTCTTAAAAATTTTGCCAGCAACAAGCCAATAGTATTAATCATACAAACCGCCAAGAACATAAATGATAGTCCAACTAAAATTGAGTTATCACTCGGCACCACTTGATTAACCTTCATCCATTGAATAACATTCTTGAGCGAAGCGCCGGCCTTTTCATTTTCAAATCGACCCAGCTTTTGTTGCTCACTGATATAGCCCTCAAGCCATTGTTGGTATTCTTCCTTTACTTCTTTAGTTGGTAGTTCAACCCAGTACTGATTCCACATTTGTTCTGAGGCTAATTTTTCTTGATAGTTGTTAATCTTTTCAGTCTTCCATCCATTATTATTTCCCCAGCTCGGAAGCTCGTGAACAGGCAATAAAGAAAATGGCACAAAAATAGATTCGCTTTCATTAAAGTTGCCATTGTTAAGATCATAAAACCTAGGCGCAGGCTGCCATGTATCAATCACCCCAACAACAGTGTATCTAACCGATCCTAGATTAACGGCTTTTCCGACACTGTTTTCGCCGTTAAATAGTCGATTGTTAAGCTCTTTATCAATGACAACCACTTCTCTTGGTGACTGATCAATTTGCTCATTCCAGGTACTACCGAATATAAAGGGAACGTTAAACATATCGAAGAATTGGTAATCAATTGCTCTTGCCGATTGCATAAAAGGTGGCGAATCAGCGGATTCGGGAATGACGGTAAAACCGGTAGCAAGACTTCTGGTTTTGCGCAGCGGAACTTCAGAGCGGTGAATGTTCATTGCATCAGGATATGTGACCTGCATTGGAAACGCATCTTCTGTTTGAGAATTCGAATGACCTTTGCCATAACTAAATAGTTGTACATGATAAAGCTGATGACTTTTTTCGGGAATTGGATCTTTATCCATCATATAGTTAACGGTTAGTACAGTCATACTAACGCCAATCCCCAAGCCGATTGCAACAATCATTAAGCTAGTCAATATGGGGGTTCGTTTAATACTTAACCAAGATAATTTTAGATAGTATGAGAGCATTGGTATCTCCTAAGCTTCAGCTACATCAAGAACAGGTTGCAGTTGTTGGTAGTCACTGACTTGGCCGTCGACAATGTGAATATTGCGTTCTGCTCTGCGAGCTAATTCAGCATCATGAGTAACCATAATAATGGTGGTTCCCTGCTGGTTTATTTCTTCAAGCAATTGCATTACTTGACGAGCCATCAATGAATCCAAATTACCAGTAGGCTCGTCTGCTAATAAAAACAATGGCTCACCGGCCAACGCTCTAGCAATGGCTACTCGTTGCTGTTGCCCTCCAGAAAGTTGCGATGGTAAATGTTTCATTCTGGCTGAAAGGCCAACTCTTTCTAGTGCATTTTCGATTCTTTGCTTTCTATCTTTAGCGCTAAATCCACGATATCTTAATGGAACATCGACATTATCAAACAGGTTAAGATCTGGAATAAGATTAAAACTTTGAAAAATGAATCCAATTTTCTCATTCCTTAATTTAGAGCGTTGGTTATCATTTAGTTGACTGACGTCCAGGCCATCTAACAAGTAGCTGCCACTGTTAAAAGTTTCTAGCATTCCAGTAATATTTAAAAAAGTTGTCTTGCCTGAACCAGATGGTCCAGTGACGGCAACGAACTCACCCTCACTAACTTCCAAACTAAAATCTCTTAATGCATGAGTTTCTACTAGATCGGTTCTGAAAATTTTCTTGATATTATTCATTTTTAGCATGTGAAAGTTCCTATAAAGATGAGTTAATTCGTTACACTTAAAATTGGTAGTAAATAGTTAATTAAGATTTAAAATTTTGGCATCACCAACAAAATCGGTATTCGAAATGATCACTGTCTGACCTTTCTCTAATCCCGAGACCACTTCGATTTTGTCGATACTTCTAGCACCTAGGGTGACATTAGTTAAGGTTGCTATTTCACCGTCAATAACGAAGGCTTTCAGACCGCCGTGATGTTGCACGAACGAGCCGCGAGGTAGATAAAGAACATTATCCTTTTGTTCAATGATCACACGGCTAGATACTCGTTGGTTTTGTTTAATACCTGGAGGAGGTTCTGCGGAAAAAGCAACTCTTCCTTTGATCACATTGTTAGTGACTTCTGGGGATATACTGATTAGTGATGCGTCATATTCTTGCGCGTTGTAGTTAACCTTAACCGGCATTCCAATCCCTACCGAGTCGGCATAAGATTCCGGAATATCAACCTCCACTTGAAATGCCGATAAGTCAACCACGGTTAAGATAGGTTGATTAAGTGAAACCGCTGATTTTTGTTCCACCGACCAAGAACCAATAATGCCTGATACCGGCGCCAGCATGTTTAGCTCATTAACTAGACGCTCCGTATTTCCAACGAGCAACTTATATTGATTGTATTCTGATTCTTTAGTTTTCAATTCAAAGGATAAGTTCTCTTGCTCAAGTTCTGCTTGCTCAATGGCAAAGTCATATTTAAGTTGAGAACGTTTTAAATCGTCAATTGCTTTCTCGTAATCAATTTGGCTCAAAGCTTGGATCTTAACTGATTGCTCAGCGCGTCTCTTCTCTCTTTCTGCGGCATCTAAAACGACTTTTTCTAGCTGAATTTGTTGACGACTCTTGATTCGAGCCTGCTTAGTGGCAATCTTCTGGCGCTCTAGTTCAATTTGTAGACTTTCGAGTCGTGACTTCTCTTGTTGTAGCCGATTAGTTAATGATGGACTACTCACTATTGCAACCGTATCACCTTTATTTACTTGCTCTCCTGGATTAGCTAACAGTGTCACTGTCCCGACGGCCGGTGCGTAAAGTTTTGGGCTGTTAGCGGCTACAATATTTCCTTGCAACGAGAGATCACGAATAAACATTCCACGCTCTACTTCTGCCACTCTTATTCGAGACTGGCTAACTGAACGGTCAGACGAAGACCAATTTGATATGCTTGGGTATACAATAAAACTGAGCGCCAAAATGACTGCGCTAAAAGCAGAAATCACCCATATTTTTTTGCTTTTTGGCTGAGTGAGGATGACGTCTTGTGATGATGTATCTTTTATCATTATTTGCTCTATTAATATTGATAGTCATAATTAATAGAGCTAGATCTGTGCCAACTTAGCAAAAACCAGCTAACTTATTGATATTTAAACATATAAAAGACAACTAAGTGCTAGCAGTGGGAAATCGCTAGGCAATGGACAATGTCCGAATTCAATGTTCGGACAGTTTCGGACAGGTTTATTAAAGGCTCAAATAGAGAGCCTTGTTCAATTTTCGGGGCTAATTTTGACCAGTTAGCGGCTTAATTTTTGACTACCAGAGATCTCGTCTGGCTCGAAGGGTTAAAAATACTTTCTTTGCATCAACCTCTTCGGGCAAGTTCAGACTTTGTCTAATATCGATGCTGTCCAGCCGTAAGAATGTATTAAAGCTTTTTTCATCGCCAATGGTGGTACGAACATCACCGGGATTGTAATCTGGAGAATGCACTTTTTCTAACCAAGCCAATGCCTGCTGATTGTGAGGTTCAAATTGTAGAGTAAAGCGCAGATTATTCTCTAAATAATCGTGCCCCGGTAACACAATAATATCGTCATCCATGGTTTGGAATTGCTCAGAAATCGTTTTATACAAGACTTCCTCATTACCACTACGGCAATGGCCAACACCGGCGTTAAAAAGCGTATCTCCGGTAAATACCGCTTTCGGCCTTTGGCATTCAACCACCAAAAAACAAAGGTGCGCAAAAGTATGACCGGGGGTATCCAGCACTAACAACGATGATTCAGATTCAAGTTGTATTTTTTCTCCCGCGGAAAGGGTTTTACTAAGCCCTGGTATTTTTCCTTGGCCATTTGAATGGGCCCAAACTTCACACTGATGAGATTCAATGAGTGCTTCATTCCCCCTAGTATGATCCCAATGCTCGTGAGTATTGATTATGGCTTTTAAGCGCAACTGCCGACTACTGAGCTCCTGCTCTATGACGGATTCGTCCCAAGGGTCAATAACAATCGCTTCACCACTATCAAGCTCAATAATATAGGTAAAATTTCTTAATTCGTTATGAGTATAGAACTGATGTATTTTCATAAAGATAGATGCATGTTTATGTAATGGAGATGAGTCTAACATTGTTGTGCTGGGGAATTGAATTAATCAACGCTAATTGAGATGTTAATCAAGTTTAAGAAACGCTAGAATACTCCATCGTAGTGAGATTTTAATTTTGGCGCGGTTGTTTAGTATCGATGAAAAAGCTTCTTGTAATTGGATATGTATGGCCTGAGCCAAAGTCGTCTGCGGCGGGTTCTCATATGATGTCGTTAATACGATTATTCGCCAAAAACCAATGGCAAGTTACTTTCGCCACACCCGCTCAATCGACCAATTACAATCACGACCTAACGACAGAAGGTATAGAAGTTCAGACAATTTCTATCAACGACTCTACATTTGACTCCTTTGTTAGTCAGCTAAACCCAACGGCTGTCCTATATGATCGCTTTATGATGGAGGAACAATTTGGCTGGCGCGTGGCAGAGGCTGTGCCAACTGCGTTACAAATTCTCGATACTGAGGATTTGCAATGTTTACGTAATGCTCGGCATAACGCACTAAAAGAAGACCGAGAGTTCAGCTTTAACGATCTTAATAGCGAGCTTGCGCGGCGCGAAATTGCTAGTATTTATCGTTGCGACTTATCTTTAATCATATCTGACTTTGAAATAGAGTTACTACAAAACCATTTTAGCCTCGACCCTCAATTGTTAATACGCATACCATTTATGCTCGATTTGGGAAAGTTGAAGGAAGATGCTTTAGCCTATTCCGAACGCAATCATTTCATCACCATTGGAAATTTGCGACATGCGCCTAATTGGGACTCGGTACTTTACTTACAAAAGATATGGCCGTTAATCCGGCATCATTTGCCTCAGGCAGAATTGCACATTTATGGCGCGTACACGCCTCCCAAAGCGACAGCTCTAAATAGTCCCTCAAACGGGTTTTTAATTAAAGATAGGGCGGACGATGTAGATCAGGTTATGAAACACGCGAGAGTTTGCTTGTCCCCGTTAAGATTTGGTGCAGGTATCAAGGGAAAGTTTATTGATGCAATGCGGATGAAAACGCCTATTGTAACCACAGACATTGGAGCAGAAGGAATGACTTTTGGTCAGCCATGGCCTGGTTTCGTCGCTAATTCACCAGAGGAAATAGCGAATTCCGCCATTGATTTATATCAAAACCAAGCAACTTGGGAAGCTAAGCAGAAACTATGTCACCCGCTACTTATTGAAAGCTACGACGCTGCGAAAATTGGGAAAACGTTACTTGAGCGTGTCGAATCGTTACTTACTGATATTGACGCTCATAGAAGCAAGAATTTTATTGGCGGAATGCTCAAACACCACAGCATGCGATCAACCAAATTTATGTCTAAATGGATTGAGGAAAAGAATCGTCAATCTGCTAGGGATATCGCGAAATGATGCAAAATGGCAAACGCAACTATATTAGAAAGTGGGGCTTAGCTCGCTTTGTATACGCTTATTTAATGTTAAAGCTAAATCGCCTTATTGGATTTCGAATTTCTGCTATCCGAGCAAAAGCGATTCAAGACAGCCAACTCGACCAGTTTGATCACGATGGCATCAACTATCGAGCCCTGAGCTTAGAAGATTTTTCAGATGAAGCTCTCAATCAACATTTAGATATCAGCTGCGATTTCGTTCAACAAGCTCTGGCTAGAGGTGATCACTGTGTAGGCGCACTTGATCAAGGTAAAGTAGTTGGTTATGCATGGAGGACGACTTCATCGGTAAAAGTTGATCGTCAAATAGCAATGAAGTTTGGCGATAAATTGTATTATCGGTTTAAGGGGTATATTTTACCAGAATACCGTGGTAGAAATATCTTCAATAATATTAAGCGTGTGGCCGAATCGAAACAACTCGCACTCGGCAGAACCCATGCATTTGGCTGTATAGAAACTCACAACTATCCATCCCTAAAGGCGTCTGAAAAGCACGGTGATATTACAATCGGCTATTCAGCCTATATTGAAAATCGCTTGGTTTCTAAACATTGGCAGTCTAAAGGTGCGAAAATCTGGGGAGTTGCCACTTATCACTTATGATACTCAATGAAGCTGCTCCAGTTATTTTCCATCTTTCGTATGACTGAAGTATAATAGCCAAGATACTCGACTAAATCATGAATTGGCCGAAGAAAAAACGCTCAACACTAAATAATAACTAGTCCTTCAACCTATTTGGGTCAAATTGAACGATGCAAGAAATAAGTGTTATTTTCGATGTTCAACATCTCTATTATCTTCCTCAATACCTACCTGTTGTTGAAGAACTCGCTAGACGGAATATACCCGCAAAGTTAGTTTTTTATAGACCTGAAGAACCTGAGCTTCTTAAAACTTGCCAAGCAATTTGTGAATCACTCGATAATACTACCATCTGGGTGAATGATTGGAATGAAGCCAAAGCCATCTATAAGGAACTGCGACCGGATTGGATTATTTTTGGAAATTTCGTTAACGACATAGAAGAAATAAATAACCTCGCCAAATCAGCATTAATGGAACACGGCATTGGACCTAAAGCATGTTATTACGATGTATCCAAAAATCAAACAACGGTACGATTTGTTGAAGGTGCGCATCGGCTTAAACGATTAAAGACGATGTATCCGCAAGGAAATTTCATCGATAGTGGCTATGCTAAACTTGATCCCGCATTCAATCGCTCAATTCCAGCGATGACATTAGCCAAGATGAATCTCGATCCCACTAAGAAAACAATACTTTACGCGCCGACTTTTTTTCCCAGTTCTATCGAAAGCTTTCCGGTAAACTTTCCGAAAGATTTTCAACAATATAATATCATCTTAAAGCCACACTTCTTCTCGATGACGAAATCGCGTTACAAGAAGCAAAAAAGACGGATTGAAACATGGTCGGAGTATGACAATGTTTATTTAGCGAATATTGAAGAGTTTAATCTGATTCCGTTTATGTTAGTTGCCGATATTATGTTATCGGATGCCTCCTCTGCGATATTCGAATTTGCGGCACTCGATAAGCCAGTAATTTGGTGTAACTTTTATGGCCTTAGATGGGGCTATCGAGGGTTATTTCGGTTTAGGTTAAAACAAAGAATGGATCAAGATATTTCGTTTTTTGAAAAAATTACCTATAAAACCAATCATTATCGCGAAGTCAAACAGGCTGTCGAAAACCAACTCAATGCTCCTAACAGCAACCAGCAACAAAGAAAATTAGTAACAAGTGAACTCGCAGGCAAAACCGACGGCAAATGTTCGGCGCGAATCTGCGATTATCTAGTCGATAACGCAAGCTGATTTTCTCGGAGAGCCGCTTGCATCGTATGTGCTAAACACATAGGATTAGACTATAAACAAATATAAATGGTGTTTAGATGAGTAAAATAGTTTACGTTTCGGGTACTTTTGACTTGTTCCATAGTAATCACTTAAAAATGATTGAATATGGTCGAGGACTAGGCGATACATTAATTATTGGCGTCAGTACCGATGAATTAGTGTGCACCTATAAAAAACCACCTGCGATTCCATTTGAGGAACGTATAGAGATAGTAAAAGCTCTGAAGTATCCCGATGTCGTCATTCCACAGCATTCTCTTGAGCATACGCAAAGAACCAAAGACCTGAATATTGACATTTTTGTCGTCGGTGATGACTGGCGCGGAAAATACGACTACCTAAAGGATTTAGGAGTAAAGGTATTTTACTTCCCCTACGGTAGAGGGGTCAGTAGCTCGAACTTGAAGAAACAGATCTTCCAAGATTATAAAAGCCGAGTTGCTGAAAGTGATGAGCACCCTATTCCTTCACCTATTCAAGAAGAAGATTCAAACCAATGAAAACCCTATTAATTACCGGTGGTGGAGGTGACCTTGCGGTCGCCATAAAGGATTTCTTTAAAGACAATTATAAAGTTTTAACACCTTCATCAAAAGAGCTCGACGTTACCAATAGACAATCGGTTAAAGACTACTTAGAAGACAAAGCCGTCGACATATTGATTAATAATGCTGGCACGATACATTCTGCAACCATACTAGAAAGTGATATGGAACTTTGGGAGCGAGATATTCAAGTAAATTTGATTGGCGCCTATTATGTTACCAAAACGGTTCTCCACAAAAATAACAGCGCAGTCATAATCAACATCGCTTCAACTGCTGCGTTTAATGCCTATCCCAATTGGTCATCCTATTGTTCATCGAAAGCAGCCATGGTGACTTTCTCGAAAAGCATTGCGAATGATGGATTTAATGTCTTTGTATTATGTCCAGGTGCTGTGCGAACTAAATTTAGAGATGGATTGGGTCTAGACAACTCAAACGAAATGCCTCCTAGCACCGTGGTAACTCAAGTTAAAAAAATTGTAGACAATGAATACAATTCTGGTGATGTGATATTTTTTAGAAAAGATGAAATCAGAATTAACCCAACAAGTGACTAAGCTTAAAGAAACTTCCAGTAGTTAGTTCTTTTCCTTAGTTTGAGGTTTCTAATTAAATTCAATGGCTTGTTAGAGACTTCATTGTTGGCAAGTAGTTTGTCCACTTCAGCAATAACTCGCATAGTTGATTTTCCATCGTTGTAAGGGTGAATACGCTGGTTCTCACACTTGATTCTATCTATTAATTCTCGCTCCTTTGCCAAGGCAGTTTCTAATGCTGACTCCATCAAAGAAGGGTCATCAATATCAATTAAGTAATCACCGGGTTGCTTATTTCTATAGGTTATAACAGGTTTTTCTAATAATAAAAACTCGCCCACGATAGACGATGTATCAGAAATCATTACATCAGCGGTTTGTAGCAATGGCAAGCTTGAATCAGAATCGCTAATCATAAGATTATTCGTATGAATCGCTTTGTAAGGTTCCATCAAATGTTGGCTCATCTTTGGATGAAATTTAATTATCCAATAATGCTTGCCACTTAAAATTAGTTTCTTAATTTCATTAAAACAATCAGCTGCACTTGTTAAATTCGGCGAAAATGTGGGTGCGTAGAGCACTATCGGCAGCGATGTATCAATATTTAGCGGCTGAGTTTTAAATAGTGGATCAAGCTTAGGCCAACCTGTCTCTTTAACCTTAAAGTAGCCATGTTTTTCTTCTAGTCGCCTAAATACCTTGGTAGTAATAGCACCATGGGTACAATAAAGATCGAAAAAGCCTCTTATTTTAAAATGTCCTTTCTTCTTCCATTCTAACCCATGAAATACTTGCACTTTAAGTCCAGAAATAAAATTTGGCACGTAGTTCCCTGGTACAAAAACGACATCTGGTTTATAACTAACGGCTAATTCTATATTGTCTAATACAGTTTCGTTTTCGTTAAAATTATCCAAATTAACCGTTGAACTATCAACAAACCAGCAACAAATATCCCCACGCTCCAATAGAACTTCTTGAATAGGTCTCAAAATCTCGAAAGAATAATTTTGTGAAATATAAAACAAGTGCTTTTTTGCTTTTGTCTTAACCGGCAAACTTAACAATTCTTTAATTCTCTCGACCGTAATTTCAAGAGCCGTGTTCTTTCGATGTGTTTCTAGTGCCCGAGAAATTTTTTCGACCATTTTTTCATTGGTAATATTATCAATTTGTTGACAAATATCAGTCTCGTCTAATGCCGCAGATAAAACGAAATTCTTACTAACACACGCTTCAAGCCTAGTAGGCTGGTCTTTAGATATTGCTACCGCGATACTTGGCTTTTTCATTTCAATCACTTGTAGTAATGTGGATCCTGCAGATAATATTCGAATTTTTGCGTGATAGAGTAGTTCTAAAAACTCATTGGTATTAAGGTGTGATAAAACAACTAACTGATCGTCTAACGGAAGATCTTTGGGATAGTGGGCTCCGAAGAGCATAACTACTTTTACTGAGTTCTGCTTTGCTATTTTCTTTGCTGCTTTGTAGAAAACATCGGATGCTAATTCGCCATTTAGTTCATGGCCACCTGATCCGGGACTAAACACGATGTAGGATTCTTCTAATAATGAGAGCCTTTCAAGAATTCCACTATTACCTGAAATCTTGGGCATAATCGGCCCGATGTTTTGCGGCGCACTCCTGGCAGAAAGCTTTAGTTTTAGTCGCTCGATAAAACTAAGTGGCCTTATCGCGAACTCTGGCTGTACCACCAAATGTGAATCGCAAAATAGTAGTCTTCTTAATTTTAAACCTCGCGCCCGCTTTTTATGATGTTGTGAAATAAACATTATTTTTGCACCGGACTTTTTTGCATGGACAAATTGTTTTGACCGACCAGCACAATCAAAAACCACAAGATTAGGTTTTAGCTTTGTTATAACACTATTTACTAAAGGAGTATCCTTGGTTGCGGATTGATTTGAGAAATGAGTAGTATATAGACAATCTTGAGACGACTTCATATTTCTATTTAGAATGAAATGAATCTCTGCCTGAGGTATTTGCCTTTTAATTTCATCAGCAATAATGGCTGATCGAGTGTATTCCCCAATTCCCTTATCAGAAGACACCGGCACAAAAAGTATAACTGGATTGATCATCTATGATTATTCAGCAGTAAAATAAAGCCTAATTCTATCTTAACTAGCAAAAATTAGTTATTAAAAATTGTAAAACTGGTTACTTGGTTAACCGTTATATTACAAGTTTTATTATTTTTGCTTATTCGTACAGGTTTTAAGTAACTATTTAAAATCTAATAGCCTTCGATGGGCCTAAATAAAGCCTGCCAATCCTCAGGAGTTAGATTCATGGTATCAAGTGACTCTTGATCATAAAGGCCTTGTGCTAGCTTGTGTTTTTGCTGCTGCATCTGTTGAATTTTTTCCTCAACAGTACCTTTAGTGATTAATTTATAGACAAATACCGGCTTGTCTTGCCCAATGCGATATGCGCGATCATTCGCCTGCTGTTCTGCGGCAGGATTCCACCATGGGTCATAATGGATAACCGTATCAGCCGCGGTTAAGTTTAGTCCCACTCCACCAGCCTTAAGACTAATTAGAAAAATTGGTATCTCGGATTTCTGAAATTGCTCAACCATTTTACCGCGATGTTTGCTCTTGCCTGTGAGCATCAAGAACGGCAATGATAAAGATTCCAGCTCTTCAGCAATAATATCCAACATACTAGTAAAGGAAGAAAAAAGTAAAATCCGTCGTCCTTGCGCTACCATTGTGGGTAAGCGATCTTTAAGCCACGCAATTTTTGCGGATGAATTGGTCTTTTGAGCAGACTCTAATTTGATTAGCTTAGAATGGCAACAGACCTGTCTAAGCTTAAGTAAAGCATTGCCAATTAAGAATTGATTTCTATTCTTGGTTTCAAGTGACATCGCTTTATCTACCTGCTCCATCATTGAAATTCTAATGGTTTCATATAGATCAGCTTGGGCTTGCTCTAGCTCAATTAGAGTAACCATTTCGGTCTTGCTTGGAAGTTCTTTGGCAACTTCATTTTTTGTTCGCCTTAACATTAACGGGGCGACTCGTTTCGCCAACAGAGTTTGCCGATGATAATCTTGATTTTTTTCTATTGGCTGACGATAAAGCTGGTTGAATTGATATTCACTACCCAAAAATCCGGGCATAAGAAACTGAAATAGAGACCAAAGTTCTCCTAAGTGATTTTCCATCGGTGTGCCGGTTAAACAAATCCTCTGGTCCGATCGAAGTTCATTCACTGCAGTGGTTATTTTGCTTCGAGTATTCTTAATCACCTGAGCTTCATCTAAAATAACGATACTAAAACGAAATTTTTGTAACTTATTTATGTCCCGAAGTACCAAGCCATAACTAGTTACAATGAGATCCATGTTCGGAATTTTCGAGTAGAGCTCTTGACGTTTTCCACCGGCCAATTTCATAAACTTAAGTGATGGTGCGAATTTTCGAGCTTCTTGTTCCCAATTGGAAAGTAAGGTAGTTGGTGCAATAACTAAACAAGGTGTCTTTAATCGACTTTCTTTTTTCTCGACCAATACATGAGTGATTGTTTGAATTGTTTTACCAAGACCCATGTCGTCAGCCAAAATTCCACCGAGTTGGTGTTTCTTAAGAAACTGCAACCAATTTAGCCCAAAATGCTGATAATCTCTTAACTCACCAATCAATTCTCGGGGCACCGAGATGGTTTTTATTCCTTTATCACTAGCAAGTTGTTTCGCTTTCTTTGCTAAATGTTTGCCACTAACCCAATCGATTTTAGGAAGTTTTTGTTTACCTTTTTTACTCTTTCCAGAACCTTTGAACTCTAATAAAGGAACTAACCTTCCGAATTGGCTTTTTGGTAATCTGAGACGACTATCAGAATTTAGGCTCTTCTCATCGTTAAGCTCGACGAATGACGAAAATATTGAATGCACACGCTGTTTTTCTAGTGCTAATGTTTCTCCGCTATCGAGCTTGATTTTTACCTTTTTCTCCTTAGTTTCGTCAAAAGGTGTATTAAAATCCAGCTCCTCGCGTTGAATTAGAGAAACGATATAAGGCATTAAGTTGATCGATCGACCTTTGACTTTTACTCCGACTTCCAAATCGAACCAATCGTAATCTTGTCTTTCACTAGAAACTTCCGCGTCATTGTCAAATTCAGATAACAAATTGAGTTGGGTTGGTTGCCCCAGATTATCTGCATTTTTCTTTTTGGGTCTTCGCTTGGTCTTAACCGAGGTATCTGTCCCCTCATTAATTTCAATGTACCAATCAACTGTAGAAATTTGATTCAGTCGAAACCCTCTATCGATTTCGATTTTCCAACCAAGCTCGAACATGCCATTTAAAATTGGTAGCATGTGACTTAAATGGCTGTCGAACTCCCTATCACCAAAATGAAATTTTTCGATCAAAGGTAATTCGTACCTTGCCTCTAAAACTTCTAAGTTTTCGATTTGCAATAAGTAATTAGCCAGTTGTTCGCTAAATTCTTTTTTGGCTTCTCGCTCCATCACAAGCGGCAACAAATTTTTCAGAGAGAACTCTTCACCGTTAACCAAGAATGCTATCTTGGCCACATCAAATGATTCTACTTCTTCAGGTCGCCAAGGTACCACTGTTTCAGTACTGGTTACCTTCATTAATGGTTGAATCTCAAAATTCTTTTTATTCATTAATTGGCGAAATAGCTTTTTACTTTTTTCCGCGGCTTCGTCAAATATCTCGATAATGGAATTATGTTTCAAATCTAAGAAATAGTTTTTACTGATTTTTTCTAAGTCAGTAGATTGTGTGTCGCTCCAAAAATTAGGATTTCGCGCAGACAAATTAAGCGCAGCTCGATGACTCGACTGCCAAAACAATCGTTCTGTATTGGCTAGAGCGCGAATTATTTTATTTCCACTTTGATCAAAGTTAATCATAAACTGATTATTTGCTAACTTTAGTTTACTGCCATCAGAGGCAGTTATACCATCGCTCGGTCTAGTGCAACCGGCATCTTTGCTAACATAATAAAGAATTTGTTGGTCAGCTAAGCTAAAAAATTTGGTTTGCTTTTTACCAAAAATTTCAGAATCGATGGCCTCTTGGATATTGATCGGCCCTTTGGGTTGAAACTCTGACTCTTTAGTTAGATACGCTTTGACAACTTCGACTATCCAATAATCCACCTCTTTATGCAGTAAGTAAATTACTCTGTGCCGCGCCATAGCAGGAAATGGATCGAGCTTTTGCTTGCTTAACCAACGTTTGATGTAGCGCTTGCCTGAAACTTGTTTCATCTGCTGATTTGTGGAAGGCGGCAAGCGATGCAAACGGGTTTTTGATTCAATCGCCAAAGCCGCTAGATGAGCACATGGAAACGCTTCCAAATTTGATAAGGATTGAGACTCCTCACAGCTACAACTACCGACAGCTTCTGTCATAGGCCAATACAAGATTTGTTTAGTGAATTGACCATCACATAAACAAGTACCCTTAATGTATTTTTCGTCAGTAATGTTTTGCCAATTGACTAAATTGGTCTCGAGCAGAATTGACAAACCTTGAATAAGGCTTTTCTCAGAAAAAAAATGCGTTAAATGATCGACTGGCCCTTTATAAGCCAGCGGTCGATTGATCATGAAAGTATCCGCGAGTTGTTTTAATTATTATAAAGCATTCCAGTCTACCAAAAATGTTACGCTAAATAAAAGCACTTTATGATTATTTTGCAGTACTTTGTTTATCGCAGTTTGCTATTAAGTCGGCTGTGATGAATTAATTTAACTACCTGTGGGATAAACTGGTAAAGATAGATTGTTGACTCATGACTAAAATTTGATTCTAACTCGTGCCCCTAAGCAAGTTGAATTGCTCAATCACCCGCGTATAAAAATTAACCCATAGGCAAAGCGTCGAGATTACTTACTGATTATTATCGCTTTTTTTAGCGTGATAAATCCTGTCGGCACATTTTCCCAGAATAGTTTAGGGTGGGTATGCACTGGTGTTTCAGCGATTAGCTGCAACACCTCTTCCCCTTCTAACACTTCTCCAAATACCGCATAACCCCAAGTCTTGCCTGGATCTAGTCCTTCATTGTCAGCAAGATTAAAATAGAACTGACGTTCGGCTGAATGTGGGTCATTATCTCGAGCCATGGCGATGGTAAACATTTCATTTTTTAGACCGTTGCCGGACTCATTAAAAATGGGAGCGATACGATCGCGCTCTTTATAAGCAGCGTCATATCCTCCACCTTGTATAACAAAATCTTTTTCCACACGATGAAAAATAGTACCGTCATACGAATTATTTTTCACATAATAAAGGAAATTGTTAACCGTTATTGGCGCTCGCATTCGATCCAGTTCGACTTTTATTTTCCCAGCAGTGGTTTGTAGTTCAACAATTGGGAACAGTTCATTGGGTAAAATATCAGCTCCCGGTTGTTTTGCGGATAAATAACCCGAAAGAAGAAAACATAAGAACCCAATGAATATTTTATTTAACATGCTTATTCTATTTCCTTGGCGAGAATCAATTGACTTGTTAGATTAAAAAGCTCGCCTAGGCGAGTCCCGAAATAGCTTTGATTTCTAGGTAGTCCTCAAACCCATAGGCGCCCCACTCGCGACCATTTCCAGATTGTTTGAAACCGCCAAAAGGCGTCATAATGTCGCCGCTTTGCCCATTAATACTAATATTTCCGGCCCGTATGCTTGCAGCAACTTGTTTTAATAATTCTGGGTCAGTTCCTTGCACGTAACCAGCCAATCCATAAGGAGTATCATTAGCGATTTCAATTGCTTGTTCAATAGATTGATAGGGAATGATCGACAAGACCGGTCCAAAGATTTCTTCTTTTGCAATGGTCATTTGATTAGAAACATTTGAAAAAACTGTTGGCTTAACAAAGTAGCCTTTAGTTAGCGATTCTGGCTTGCCGAGCCCTCCGCAAACTAGTTTGGCATTTTCATCGAGCCCTTTTTGAATGAGCGCTTGAATCTTGTTGTATTGAACCTCGCTAACCACCGGCCCCATGGTTGTCCCCTCTTTATCGGCGGGCCCAACCTGAACTTTGCTGGCTACCTTAGCGGCAATTTCTTCTGCTTTCTCCAATTTATCTTCAGGAACCAACATTCGAGTCGGTGCATTACACGATTGTCCGGAATTTGAAAACACAGCATGAGTGCCTTGTTTAACTGCTTTTTCAAAATCTGCATCCGGTAGGATAATATTTGGTGATTTTCCACCTAACTCCTGCGTAACTCTTTTGACTGAAGGTGCAGCATTTTGAGCCACTAAAGATCCAGCTCGAGTAGAACCGGTAAAGGAAACCATATCAACTAAACGATGCTTACTTAATGCTGTCCCAACACCTGCGCCGTCACCGTTAATCATATTGAATACCCCGGCAGGCACTCCGGCTTGATGCATCACTTCGGTAAATACATAGGCCGATAAGGGAGCAATTTCAGAAGGCTTTAGAATAACGCTACACCCCACCGCTATTGCTGGCGCGACCTTACAAGTGATTTGATTAATCGGCCAATTCCAAGGAGTAATTAGCGCGCAGACTCCAATCGGTTCCTTAACTATTCGACTAGCGCCTTGACTGGATTCAAATGAAAAGTCGTTTAGCAGTTTATGCGCCGCTTTGAGATGGGCTAGTCCAGCCCCTGTTTGGGCTTTAATCGCGAGCTGAGTTGGAGCTCCCATTTCCAGCGATATTGCATCTGCAATATCATTATATCGTTTTTTGTATTGGTCAATGACAGCAGCCAGCAAATCTTGTCTTTGAGCGGTGGATAGTTTGGCAAAGCTTGGAAAAGCGTCTGCAGCAGCATTCACGGCAATATCGACATCAGCCTCGCTACCCAATGAGATCCGTCCACAAACTGATTCATCAGATGGATTGATTACATCTAAAGAGCGGGGCTCTACAGGATTAACCCAGCAACCGTTAATATAAAATTGTTCGAAGTTTTTCAATGTAGCTCTCCAAAGAATAGAATTAGACCATGACTTTATACAGAATATTCAGGTTATAAACCCATCGCTTTTTTGATTATGCCCTGTTTGGCCATGGAAAAGTTATTTAGTGCGGTCATTGCAAAATTTCTGATCAGAGTGACGGGCATCGATTGATTAGCAAAGAGATGTTTGAAACCGCTCATTGCATTTTGCATAATCAAGTTTTCAGTTTTTCTCTCTCGCTCAAATGGTCGCAAATTTTCTATTAAAGAATAGTCTCGTCCCTTAGCGATTAATTGTTTAATTAGCTCCGTTAAACAAACAACATCTTGAAAGCCAATATTGACTCCTTGACCTGCTAATGGGTGAATTGTGTGCGCGGCATCGCCAATCAGCGCAACTCGAGGCGATAGGTAGCGTTCGGCATGACGCTTAACCAGAGGAAAACCTTGATAGTCAGAGACCAGTTCAATGGCGCCTAGCTTGGACTCAAATGCATGTTGTAATTTACTCGCAAATTCTTGTCTAGAAAAAGATTCTAACGATTCAGCTTTCGATTTATCTAACGACCAAACAATAGAGCAATGATGGCTCTCAGGTAATGGCAAGAATGCGACTGGACCAAATGGAGTAAATCGTTGCCAAGCGGTATTTTGGTGTTGAAGTTCTGTTTTCACATTAGCCACAAAAGCTGTCTGATCATAATCGAATTGCTTTGATTGAATGGCGAGCTTTTGTCTAACGTCCGACAGGGCTCCATCAGCGCCAATAAGAAGTCGAGATTGATATTCTTGATCATTGTCCAACAACAGATCGACCTGATCTTCACTCACTGAAATATGACTTAGACTTTGGCCGGCAATGAGCGTCACATTACCAAATGATTGAATACGCGCGAGTAATGCTGCTTGAATAAGTCTATTTTCAACAATCACACCCAAATCTGGATGGGCTATATCTTCTGCTGAAAATTCTATATAGCCAGTTCCATCGCCGTCCCAAACTTTCATCCAATCGTAGCTTGCTTGGCATTGTTTCGGGATCATTTGCCAGGCTTGCAAGTCAGTTAAAAACTGTCTATTCGCCGGACTTATAGCACTAACACGAATATCAGCATCATTCACTTCAAATGGTTTGTTTTCCAGCAGCTCCTGGAAGCTATCCAAATCAATCGCTTGCTTTTCGAGCAGTAAAATCTTTAGTCCGGTTTCGGCTAGAGCAGCAACAGCAGACAATCCAACCATGCCGCCACCAACCACTGTAATATCAAATTTCCTAGACAATTTATTAATCCTATTTATTTCTGTGGCTGTTGGTTAACTCGAGTCAACCCACGAGTTAGCTTGGCAGACTTATCGGCAATTCCCATTGCAGAATAGGCCAGTTGGCGTTTTAAGAATGGTAATTTATCGATTAAGTTAAGCGCCTTATCTCGTGCTATTACAACGGGTAAAAATTCATGACTAAAAATTCGTACTAACCAGTCGGTGGCAGATATCGTTCTATGCCAATCCTTTTCTCGACTAGCTTGATAGTTTTGTAGAAACTCTAGACTACCGATATCTGTCGTCTTAGTCTCCATCGCTCGTTCAATATGATCCGTTAGTGCAGCGACATCTCTGATACCAATATTGAACCCTTGTCCTGCGATAGGATGCAAGGTGTGCGCAGCATTACCGAGTAAAAGCACTCCCTCAGCAAACGGTTTTGCCGCGACTCTCAATGCGAGCGGGTATTGCGCACGTGCCCCTACTTTGCTGATGGCACCGAGTCGATAGCCAAACGCCAACTGTAACTTTTGGCGAAATTCGTTATCGTCACACGCCATTAAAGCCTCAATATCGTCTTCTTGATTACACCAAACTAAAGACAAACGGTTCTGAGTCAGCGGCAGTAGAGCAAGCGGCCCACTGGAGGTAAATCGTTCAAATGCTCGGTTGTCATGGGCATGTTGGGTGGCAATATTCGCAATAATGGCATGTTGTTGGTAATTTGTACTTTCAATATCAATTCCAGCCAATTTCGCTACGCTGGAAAAAGTACCGTCTGCACCTAACAATAACTTAGACGATATTACTTGCTCTTGATTATCCTGTTTATTTTTTAAAGTAACCGTAACCCGTTTGAAGAGTTCATCCGATCCTAATTGGCTGTCAGAAAGGGTAACCGTTTTGACTAATTCAAACGGTGAATAAACTTCAATGTTTTCGCTCTGCTCTATCGTTTGCCACAGTTTTGGCCCTGTTTGGTCCAAAGGAATGACTTCACCAAGAGCTTCAACCGCGTAATCAGCCGACTTAATCCTCGCGAAGCCGAAATGACCTTGATCAGATACATGAATATTTTGTATCGACTCCGCAAATGGCTTGATCGAATCCCAAATTCCGAGCGACTTGAAAATAGATACTGAAGCTGCAGACAGAGCTACAGCTCGCTGGTCGAAACTGCTATTACTCGTATGCGCAGGAGGATTTGATTCAACTAAAGCGATCTTTAATCCCAACTGTGATAAAGCAATGGCGGCACTCGCTCCGACCATCCCTCCTCCAGCAATGATTAAGTCAAAAGTTTTCATTTTAAGTCTTCATTCTATAATCGGTTAAAACTAATCGTCATTATTTGAAGCTATCAACAATCAATTGATAATTGGTTATTAACGTGCCATTAGTTTTTCGATGGCTTTAGCTTCTTTAATGGCAGATTTCGATAATATTTCATGGCCTTTTTTGGTGACTAACACATCATCTTCAATTCTAATCCCTATTCCCCACCATTTTTTATCTAGACCTTTGGTCTTAGGTGCGAAGTAAAGACCGGGTTCGACAGTTAACACCATTCCAGCTTCTAGAATTCGAGGCTCTTTATCGATCAAATAGTCACCGACATCATGTACGTCTAAACCGATCCAGTGTCCCGTTTTGTGCATATAGTAAGGTTTATAAGCTTCTTGATCGACTAACTCTTCAATCTTTCCACTAAGGATCCCCATAGCCACGAGCCCTTCGGTTAGTACATGCACAGCAGCGTCATGAGGCGCTGTCCAGGGATTACCGGGCTTGACTGCCTTAATAGCTTGCTTATTAGCCTTCAGAACCCATTTGTAGGCTTCTAATTGCAGTTCAGAAAACTTCCCATTAATTGGAAAAGTTCGAGTAATATCCGACGCATAGCCTTGCAACTCTCCACCGGCATCAATTAGCAGTAAGTCACCATCATTTAACGGTTGGTCGTTTTCTACATAATGCAAAATACAGGCATTTTCGCCTCCGGCAACAATCGAATTATAAGCTTCGGCTCGTGCACCGCGTACGGCGAATTGGTATTTTAGCTCAGCTTCGATCTGATACTCATTCATACCAGGCTTACACTTTTGCATGGCAATCATATGTGCTTGAGCAGAAATTTCAGCGGCTTCTCGCATGATGGCAATTTCTGCTGGGCTTTTAAATAGTCGCATATCGTGTAACACATGGCTCAGGTCTATTAACTCACCCGGTGGATGTGCTCCGCTCTTTACTTGAGAGCGCAGCGAATTAATCCAACTCATGATTTGGTTATCAAATTCCGTGTGATTACCGAATTCATAATAAATTCTCTCGCGACCTTCCATAAGACCGGGCAAAATATCGTCGATATCATCAATTGGGAAGGCATCGTCGCAACCAAATTTTTTAATCGCTCCTGGTTGACCAAAACGTCTACCATGCCAAGTTTCCATCACTGGGTCATTTTCACGACAGAATAATATGTACTCACCTTGTTCTCGTCCCGGCAATAATACGATGACAGAATCAGGTTCAGGAAAACCGGAAAGGTAATGAAAGTCACTATGTTGTCTAAATCTAAAATCAGTGTCCCGACTTCTAATCACTTCTGAATTAGAGGGTAAAATTGCGATTGAATTATTCCCCATAAAACTCATTAATTTTTTTCGACGGCGGGTGTATTCTGCTTTCTTGATCATTGAAACTACTTTTCTCAATTTAACGGGTGGCGTAAACGGATTGAACCAAATAGAAATTAATGTACGGTTTGGTTGCCAGCAATACTGCTTTTTGCTTGTTCCTGTCCTTTTAGGACAATTTCAAGATAGATCATTTTTACCGCAACTCTAATATGTTCGGTGACGGTTAACAGTGCCGATTGTGATTCTTCGCTATCATCACCCTCGATTTCCAATTGGGAAATCTCACTAATGTCCTGCAAAGATTCAGCGACCTCATTACTATCAGTCGACCGACTGCCGAGCTGTAGCCCGAATCCTAGCAAGAATCCTTGGCACCATAACGATAGTGCTTCTAATCGATCGACTAACGGATATTCGTCACCAGGCAACAATATTGGCGCTAAAGCATCTTGTTGTTCAAAGGCTTGCAGGCTCTCTCGAAACAATTCGGTTAATTGGTCACGAGCCTCGTCGGGTAATAAATTGCCATCATTAGCGACTTCTAATATGGTTGATAACCATTTTTTATCATTGCTTTTAACTCCCGCAGCTATCATACCAGCTAGAATACCTTGAAATTCCGCGGCATTCAGTTCACAGTCGGCTTCAGCTAGGGATTCTTCAAAAGATTCGTACCACTCAGCGGATTTTTCTTCGAATTCACTCATTTATACTGCTCAAATACTCAATATTGACTAAATTATTTAAATTTTACGCATTATATCATTGACCATTGCTTGGATGCGCTCTATATTAAAATCATACTAAAAAACAATAGTTTGCCATGACAACCTCAAATCTTTCGCAACTTGAAGGCAGTGTTTCTAAGCTTTTGGAGACCTGCGATACATTAAAAAATGAGAATCGACAATTAAAGCTCGATAGGCAAAACCTGCTTGAAAAGAATAAATTGGCAAGTTCTAAGATCGAAGCCATGATCGAAAAACTCAAGGAAATCAGCTAATGGCGGAGAGTAAACCTGTCAGCATTCATATCATGGGTAACGAATACCATGTTGCAAGTCCAGCTGATGAAGTTGAGAAATTGGAGCAAGCTGCCAAGGCGCTCGACAAACGAATGCGCGAAATAAAAGAAGGCGGTCGTATTATGGGACTTGAAAGAGTCGCTGTAATGGCCGCGCTAAATCTTTCTTATGAACTAATGCACGGCGAAAGTATTTCGGCAGAAGAAACCAACGAAATTAATCAGCGAATCAAATCATTGCAAGAGAAAGTCGACAGCGCGCTTGCTAGTACTGCTCAGTCAGAACTAATCTAGTACCATCCATACTCCCTCACAGACAAATCTTCACAACACTACACCTTGTAGCAGAAGGGGTATATAATTCAGTTTCTGCCTGCCTTGTTCGCCAAGCTGTTGTAGTCCTTGAGCCGATAATCTCTTCCCAGGGTGTTCTTGTTGATTTTTGGTGAGCATGTCCGAGCAAGTCTCAGGATTTGGATCGGAAAGCCTAAATTAAATCGCGGAACTCCCACCTGAACCTTCGGGTTCATGGGCGAGACCAGCAAACGGCAAGGTGGGTAGACTCTCCTTAATGAATAACAAAATCACAAAGTCGCAAATTAGACAACGCATTCGGTTAGACCGGAATCTGTTATCTGAACTCGATGTAGCCGGTGCAGGGGAGCAGCTATCAGCACAACTAAGCAAACACCTTATCATTCAGCAAGGAAAGAAGGTCGGCTGCTTTCTATCTTTTGATGGCGAGATTTGCACCAAACAGACACTCTCATTAATCAACCAATTGGGAGCACACTGTTATCTTCCAAAACTGAGACCCTATAAACCGAACCGATTATGGTTTATGCCCTATGACTCGAGTGTACCAATGACTAACAACCGGTTTGGTATTGCGGAAGTCAATCTTCCTGTTAGCCAAGCAATTGCGGTTTCAAAACTCGATGTGGTGTTACTACCTTTGGTCGCATTTGACTTAAAAGGCAACCGGCTCGGTATGGGGGGCGGGTTTTACGATGCCACTTTCAGTCACTTAAGGTCAAACAAAAACAGACCAGCCTTTATAGGACTGGCATACGAACTACAAAAATTAGAATCGCTACCTAGCGATAGTTGGGATTTACCTTTAGACGGGGTTTGCACTGAGTCTGGTTTTTACCAATTTACTCGTTAGAATTATCGGAGTTAGTAAGGTTGATTTTCTCAATCGAGCGCGCACAAAAAAGCCTTCATAAATGAAGGCTTTTTAAATCAGGGTCAAATTAATCTGTTGTTCAATTTGTCTGATGTACTACATGTCCCACTTAGTGTGGTTTCTTGCTTGTTATTTGGTTCTAGTAATCTTTACTTCTTGTTCCGCATCAGCCGCGTTAACGCCGCTAAAACTAGAGAGAATCATACCAAGTCCCAATAACGCTGCCAGAACAACTAAAATATCTGGTTTACGTTTCATTGTGGTTCTCCAATTTCGCACCTGTATAATTTAAGGTAGCTCTTTTTATTATTAGCTGGAGTCCATAGCCCTACTTTTGTCTTCCCTGTTCCAATCATTCAAACCAAAATTTAAACGAGAGGGTCAGCTACCATACTATCATTATAGTCTGTGATCAATACTAGCAAGTAAGAAAACGGTTAAATAATACCCAGTTCACATTAAACTCAATTATTCTTCAACATAAGACCTTGCTCGTCAGTCTTTTGGAATGAATTGAGAACCAATTCATGGTTTAATATTGTCACTCTAAATACGTTACCTAATTGAACCAAATGGATAAACAGCAAGAATTAAAGATTGAGGCCGCCAAAGCCGCTATTAAATATATTGTAGACGACGAGATTATTGGGATTGGCACAGGTTCAACCGTCAATTGCTTTATTGATTTACTCGTCGATCATAAGCATCGAATCAAAGCTGCCGTTTCAAGTAGCGTTGCTTCTACCGAGAAACTTAAATCCATTGGCATTGATGTTATTGACTTAAATGATGCTGCAGAAATCCCGGTTTATATTGATGGTGCCGATGAGTCGAATCATCAATTAGAATTAATTAAAGGTGGCGGTGCAGCATTAAGCAGAGAAAAAATTATCGCCGCAGTAGCTGATAAATTTGTCTGTATCGCTGACGAGTCCAAATATGTGAAGACGCTTGGCGCATTTCCACTGCCAATCGAAGTTCTGCCTATGGCACGAAGTCACGTTGCCAGAGAATTAGTAAAGCTAGGCGGCGATCCGGTGTATCGACATGGCGTTATCACTGACAATGGTAATGTGATTCTTGATGTACACAACTTTGAAATCACTCAAGCCAAAGTATTAGAGTCCAAAATAAACCAAATTACTGGTGTGGTGACTAACGGTCTGTTTGCACAAAGACCTGCAGATCATCTTATTTTAGCTACAAACGCTGGCATCAAAGAGTTTTAGTGCGTAGCTCCACCTTTAGCTGGATGTCGCTGTCTTAAATATTCGCAAGGCTACTTTTTACCAAGAACAACTGATATTCGGCCTCTAAAATCACTGTGGCAACTTTGACAACCATCTATCAACTTATGGTATTCAGCAAAAATCCCGACCAAATCGTGTTGTCCAGCCAATTTAACTATTGAAGTAGCCGCATTATGTACTTTAGCGTCATGCATTTTGAATTTCGGCATATCTGCGGCTAAGTCTTTCTTAATCTCCTGTAAAATTTCGGCGCCAGGGTTTGGGTGATTGGCTATTTTTTCTGCGGAACTAGCGATTAGTTTAAAATCTTCTTTGAAAATCCCTTCGGTTAGCGACTGGGAATCTGTCAATAGATCTAGCATCACTAACTGAAGCCGGTTTTTATTAAGGTCAGCTTGCTCGGTCGAAATAGCTGCTGTTGAAAACACCAGCAAAGTTAATAGAATAATTTGTCTCATCTCATTTTCCTTTATTTGAATCAATAAACTAGCTGATTTCTTATCGATGTGTTAATCAACATCCTCAAATGATCTGGCAGACTGGGTTAACTAAACCGTCCGATTCGACTGACTGATTGAACCCAATATCGAGCTCTCGCGGGTGCACAAGTCTGCTCTAACGCTTGCAGTATCGATAACTCTTGCTCTTGTTGATGCAGCACTTCAAATCTAAAATATCGTCTATAACCTTCAACTTGTTCATCGATGCTGTAGTGACTATGTTCTCGACTATAACCATCGATCACAGTTAAACTGAATCCAGAGATAATGTCTAGTGCCATGAGCCTGTCAACCAAATCATCCTTTATTTCTTTTGGTGCAATTATAATTAATGCCTGACTATTAGCCTGCATGTCGCTTCTCCATTAGTCCGTAAAATAGTGGCAATAAATACAATGTAGTAATAGTTGATGTGAGTAATCCACCAATTACAACTATTGCCAGTGGTTTTTGAATTTCAGCACCTGGTCCGGTAGCAAACACCAGTGGCATCAAACCAAACATAGCAGTTGTTGCCGTCATTAGTACCGGCCGCAACCGTCGTGCTGAACCATTAGTAATTCGCTGATATAAGTCCTTGGAAGTCAACTTAATTTGTTCAAAATAACTTAACATCACCACGCCATTGAGTACTGCAACCCCTAACAATGCAATAAAACCGACAGAAGCAGGAACAGACAAATATTCACCGCTCAAATAAAGTGCAATAATTCCACCCATAATGGCAAAGGGAATATTGGCTAGCACTAGTCCCGCTTTGGTGAGCGATTGGAAGGTAGTAAACAAAATAATGACAATTAGGGCCAACGAGAGTGGAATAACCATTAACAGGTTATTGGTTGCCCGTTGTTGATTTTCAAATTCACCACCGTAAACAATAGTATATCCGACGGGCAAATTGATTTTTTCACTAACCTCACGTTCTAATTCCTCTACAAACCCAACAATGTCTCTATCGACAACGTTAGTGGTAACTACCGAGAAACGTGCTCCTTTTTCTCTTTCAATTAGAATTGGTCCTTCTTTAAATCCGATTTCTGCGACGTGGTTTAAAGTTTGAATTGAGCCGTCTGGCATCACCAGTATTTTATCGGCTAGGTCATTCAAGGTGGTTAGTTCTTCGCTAGTATTTTTAACAACGGCTAGCAAAATAGGCGTTTTAATTTTTCCCTGAATTAACTCGGACACTTGTGCCCCTTCTAGTTGAGATTTCAGGTAGCGAGAAAATTCTGAAGTATTCATTCCATACTGCAACGCAATTTCTTTGTCGAGCTTGATATTCACAAATCGACCGCCCTCAATGAGCGAAGTTTGTACATCAACACTCCCTTGAATCGACTTCGTCAGTTGGTGAATGCTATCAGCAATGCTAGATAGATGGTGTATATCTTCCCCAAATATCTTAATCGAGACATCACCGGTACTACCGGTTAACATCTCAGAGACTCTCATTTGAATCGGCTGAGTAAATCCATAACTGATCCCAGGAAATTCCACTAACACTTTTCTAATTTCTTCTATCAACGCTTGCTTGGAGTCAAACCGCCACTCAGAGCGTGGTTTTAGCTCCATAAAAACGTCCGTTTCATTCAGTCCCATAGGGTCTAAACCGATTTCGTCGGATCCCGTTCTTGCAACAATCTGTTTAATCTCTGGAACCGATTTTAACAGAGCCTTTTCAACTTGATTATCTAGCTCATAGGAAGCTTTGAGTGAAATACTTGGAGATTTTTCGAGTTGAACGATAACATCACCTTCGTCCAAAGTCGGCATAAACGCTTTACCGACTTGAGTAAACAGTAACAAACTGACCACTAGCGTTATACATGCAGAGGCGACAAATATTTTTGGCCTATATAAAACTTTTTTTAAACTGCTCAAATAATGCTTTGTCAGCCATTTAACAATACTGGGCTCTTGACTTGCATTCTGACCAATTAGAATTGAGGAGAACATCGGCACGATAGTCAAAGACATAATCAATGCGGAAAACATCGCAAATACAATCGTCAAAGCGACTGGTGTAAAAAGCTTACCCTCTAGCCCTGAGAGCGTTAATAGAGGTGAAAAAACGATGATCACGATTAGCGTTCCAGAAACCACCGGTACAGCAACTTCTTTGGCAGCTCGATAAATGATATGAAGCCGTGGTAAAGTCGATCGCCTATCAAGTTGATTAACAATATTTTCGACCACAACCACCGATGAGTCTACAATCATCCCAATCGCGATCACGATTCCACCGAGGCTCATTAAGTTAGCGGTTAGACCGATCTTTGACATAACAATGAAAGTGCACAGGGCGGCTAAAGGGAGCGAAAGAGATACCACGATGGCTGATCGAACATTTCCCAGAAATACCGCTAATAAGATGATAACCAAAACAACCGCCTGAAATAAAGCATTTGAAATGGTAGAAATAGCGGTATCAATTAGTGATGCTCTGTCATAAAAAATATTTATTTCTGTTCCGACTGGCAAGGTGTTTTTAATTGAGGCTAGCTTCTCCTTCACCCCAGCAACAACCTCAGAAGCATTAGCATTTTTAAGCGCAATAATCAGCGCTTCTGTGGTTTCTTTTCCATCTTTTGTGACTGCGCCGTATCTCGGTAAATGACCAATACTCACAACACCAATATCGGCCAGTCGTACAATTTTACCTGCGGCAGATTTGATTACCAATTCACTTAGCTCTTGCTGATCCTTAAATTTCCCCTCGGTGCGAATTATCAGAATATCATTACCTTTATCTACTCGACCAATACCCACGTTTTGATTGCTCTCAACAATAGCGTTTTCGATATCAGAAAAAGTAATTCCCGCACCAGCCATTAAAAAGGGGTCTGGTGAAATACTAAATGTTTTTGCATAACCACCAAGAACATTAACATCGGCAACGCCCTCAACGGTCCTCAATAATGGCCTAATTTCCCAATCTAATAACTGACGACGCTGCAAAAGCGACATAGCTGGATTTTCAATGGTAAACATGAACATTTCACTTAATGGCGTACTCATAGGCGCGACACCACCGCTGATATCCTTAGGTAAGTCTTCCCAAATATTTAGCAGTCGTTCGCTAACTTGTTGTCTAGCCCAATAAATGTCGGTTCCTTCTTGAAAGTCTAGAGTAATATCGGTGATCGAATACTTAGTGGTCGAGCGCAGCATTTCCTGTCGTGGAATACCTAACAGCTCTGTTTCAATAGGACGAGTGATTTGAGACTCAATTTCTTCCGCGGTCATGCCCGGCGCTTTAAGAATAATCTTCACCTGTGTTGGCGAAATATCGGGGAACGCGTCAATCGGTAATTCATTCCATGCGCGAATACCAACCAATATAATGACAAGAGTGACGACTCCAACGAATAGTCTTTGGGTCAGCGAAAAACGAATAACGTTTTGCAGCATATTATTCGCCCCCTAACCCCAATAAAACACCCTGTACCGCACTAACCGAAGTCATCAAAATGGAGTCTTGACTAAGATCTTTTTCGGAATTAACCAGATAATTTTCTCCATCAGAAGTTATCAGTGAGACCTCAACGGTATTAAGCCCTTGTCCCTGCTTAACCAGAATAGAATCATTGCCGTTGTGATTAAACACTGCGCTCTTCGGTATTTTATAGGCCTTTTGGTTGTAGTGAGGAACTACGATTACTTGTTGACCATATACTAATCCACATTCTTCGGTAATTGGCTCACTCCATACTCTAGTGAAGGCGCCTTCGGCCACTTTGCTTTTACTAGCAATTGCAAGTTCGCAAGTTGCAGTTGATAATCTGAACAGCTCTTTAGATTTTTTGACAGGGAGCTTTAACTCCAATTGTATAGCGCTCGACGGAACAAATTTTGCGATCGTGTCCCCTTCATCAAAACGAACCTTATTTTTTGGTTTTACAATAATCCCGTCGACGGGTGAGCGAACCTGCATGGATTCGTCGGCTTCAGAAATAGCGGTAATTAACTCGTAAAAATGCCGCATATGCTCGTAGATTAAAAAAGTAGCTTGATAGTTCTTATTAATCTCTAACCATTTATCTTCATCAATGATTTTTTTTTGGAATAGCGAACGGCTATTTTCTAGTCTTTGTTTTGTCAACTGATACAAAGATTCGTAAGATTGAAATTCAGAAACAAAATGATGGACTTCTGGCCCTTTCATCGTAGCAATAATCTGACCTTTTTTAATGGGTTCACCATTTTCAACCAGATAAAAAATCTGCTGCACATTGGTGGGTGTACTAAGGACGTAAGATTCCCCCACCTTATTCGTTACAAATGCCATTAATTTTTTACCTGAAACGCTTTTAACCGTTTCAACAGACTTAAAACTAAGCCGCAATTTACCAAGCGACGATAGTTCAACTGTCTCAGCAACAACAAAGTGGCTTGACAGGAATAGTCCTATTGATATACACGTTAGAGCATTCTTCATAATGTCATTCCTAATACTTGACGGGACATAGCGTTATTTTTTTGCAGTAATATTTTTGATATATCAGATTCGTTTTGAATACTTAACGCTTGCAGTACGCGCCTCAATACGACTTCCTGACCAATTTCGTTCTGTGTTTTTAACCCGTCAAGTTTTTGCATGATTTGTCGACTTAATTTGACCGAGTCTTGTAATATGTCCGATTTCTCCAATAGGTATTGTCTTTCAATTTGCTTTTCATCTATTCGGTTCTGTAAAGTCATCACTGTTTTTTGATAATCAATATCAAATTGCTGTTTGGCTTGTATCCAGCTATTTTTATTGGATTGGTTATTTCGCTCAGAAAACGTCAATGGTATTTCAAATGAAAATCCGACTTGATCTTCGCTAACATTTGGGGAATCCAATTTTTTGGCTGTCAGTGAAAGATTCCAAGGCTCAGCATTACCACTCTGCGATTGAATCATCAGCTGTTGCTGCTTCCATTTGTGCTCTAAAGACTTCAAGCTAGGGTGACTCAACACATTGAATTCTTTCGACCCAAGTATTGGTTCAGCAACGACCACTGGAAAATCGGTAAGTCCCGAAATATTTTGATAGTGTTTCTGCAGCCGCAGTTGTTCTTTTTGGTTGGAAAGTAGTTCTATTCGTGTATTATTTTTCTCATTCTGTACAACTAACAATCCATAATCCGATGACTCGCCAGCGGCAAACAGTTTTTCACTGTTGTTTTCTAGTTGCGTCAGAATGCTCAATTTTTTGTTATAGTACTCTTGCTGAGCAATGGCTATTTTTTGATCCCAGACTAATTCACGAATAATTCCTGATAGCCTCAATAACAGAAGTTGATTAAATTCCGCTACAATTTGTTTATTCACGACGCTTAATTGATCATTGATTTTATGAGTGAAATTTGAATTAAATGGGAGATTAAGGCTAATTTCTGTTTCGTCGGATCCAACGACTTCCTGACTTTTCAATAGTCCTAGTTGTAGACTCGCTGGAGCTGCCAACCAGTTAGACGTCTTGAAACTATTATTAGCGGTTAGCTTGTTTACTTGGTTATTTTTGATGAGTCGATTAAAACTAACCTCTAGCACTTGTTTTAAATCTACAGGTTTGTGTTGGTTCTCACCAATGGTTACATTTTCATTAGTCTGAGAGAATGCCTTCAATGAAATAATGCAAACCGTTAGCGTGAAAAGCGCCATCAGTTTTCTAGGATAAATCCAAATCGAATGCTTCACATGATTTCTCTTGATTAAGTTATATAGGTGAATGATGCCTAGTTGGCCAAGTAAAAACATCAGACAAATGCCCATCATATCCTTGAAATAATGTTATAGTACATATGTCTATACCCTCCTATCCTTTTGTTTTTTAAGTGAATAATTATGAAAGATCGACTAATCGCAATCGCACTAACAATGATAATGATTCTCAATTTCCTCGATGTGCTCACTGATATCGGTCTCGGTGTACCGACTTGGCATATCGTTGAAGAATCTATCATTGTCCTATTGTCGGGACTTGGTGCAGGTTATTTAATTTATGAAATTTACAAACGCAGCAAACAACTACACCAACTCGCAGAGACGCTGTCTGAATCGAATCGAAATCTTGAGAACATCACAGAAAAGATGCTACTTGCCCGCAAGCAATATAGCGAAGTAATCCAGCAACAATTTGATGATTGGAAATTGACTGAAGGTGAACAACAAGTCGGTATGTTATTGCTCAAAGGGTTAAGTTTTAAAGAAATAGCAGCGGTTAGGTCAACGAAAGAAAAAACAGTTCGGCAGCAAGCTTCGTCTATTTACAGCAAAACGAATTTAGAAGGTCGCCATGAATTTTCAGGCTGGTTTTTAGAAGATTTTTTAAATTGAGATTTTTCAAATGCGAAAAAAAGCGGAGTAAAAACTCCGCTTAGCTTCAGTTTGATGACTCTAGTGCCTAGAGGTAATTACCATTCTCATCAACACCATTTAAACGCATTGAGTCTGGGTTCGTATCACTCGCATCTGGAATCCATTTGGCTAGACAGGCTCTATCCTCAACACAAGGGTCTGTCAAAGCCATTAGAAATTCAACCAATTGAGCAACTTGAGTGTCCGACAATGTCACATTTTCGATACTTGAAATGCCTGCTAGACGATTCGCTTCTAATACATCAATTGCTTTTTGAGTGTTTTCAACCATATCCACAGCCTGAATATTCGGTGCAAGTTGGCTGAAGTCATAATTGTCTAGCGCCACTTGTGGATTTAAGTGATGACGAACTACGGCCTCTAGTGTTGTATAACCTCCCGCATGACCCCACGGACCAGTCGCACTAGTATTCAACAGTGACGGCGTTCTGAATGCGTACATATCAGCATCTTCACCAGTCTCTCTGAATCGACCAAAGTCGTCATTACCGTTTGGACCATTACCTTTACCACGACCAATTTGCGGCATGCCTATGACATGGAAACCTTCATCTGTGAAAAAGTCACCAGAGTGACAAGATGCACAATTAGCACCGCCGTCAGCAACAGAGTTAAAGAATAATTGAGCGCCTACTTGGGCTGCAGGATTGATCGCATTATCATCTCCTTCAACAAAAGCCTTCCACGGAGTATCAACGAAAACCTGAGAGTTTTCATAAGTTGCAATCGCATCTACCGCGTTGTTGAAAGTGACTAGTTCTTCAGCTGTTCCTTCTGGATCCTCGAAACCTTCTCTGAACTCTTCTAACCAATTATTGACAACAAGAGCACCACCAAGCGGATCACCGTAACCACCAAGTCTTTGCTCTAAGTTTTCTCTTATCTCAACGTTGTTTGTACCATCGAAATTTCCGAAATCTTTCATTTCTTCGGGAGAAGTCACTGGGAATCGCGCTTGAGCAGCTGCAAGATTAGCACCGGCATTGGGATCAGCTACACCAAAAGCGGAATCTGGAGTACGTATACCTTCTCCATCTCCCCCGCTCATCAAGGGAGTACCACCTAGGCTTTCAAGTCTGCCATCATGAAACAACACTTGATCCCACATTGCAAGATTAAAGGTTGTGGGCGCGTTTCTTGGAACAGTAGGTCCACCGTCAAAATGCTCACCTGAAGGACTGTGGAAACGACCAGGCCCTAATAAATCGTCGGCTACAGCATCAACACCAACTGGTAACGATAAGTCGTCTCCACCGCCAAGAGTCGGGTGATGACAAGTAACACATGCTGCATTCATATCGCCACCTAACGCTTTGGTGAAGAATAACTTCATTCCAAGCTGCGCTTTAGGGTCATCAATGCTGGGTAGATCTCTTCCGGTAGATGGATCGCCTGTTAATCCTAATCCGGCAATTGCTTCTCTTGCTTTAGTGGCTTCTGAGACAACGGGTGGAGGAGTAATAATCTCTTCCTCATTATCGTTATCGCTGCTACATCCAGCAAATACTAAGGCCATAGTGACTGCGGCTGCAGTTCCATTTATTTTCTTTAATAATTCCAATTTAGTGGTCTTCACATTTCACTCCTGGGTTTACATTGAACAATTTGAATAACTAATGCCTGTCAAATTCAAAAATGCTGTATTTTATAGGTGTTCTGTAACATTAATATAGTTTAGCTGTCTAATTTTTGGTGTCATTCGATTATTAAATATAATAACCTGTTTAATTTAACAATTTGATTCAACCTTAGTCTAGTAAAAATTTACTTTTTTACAGGTTTTTTTGCGAGTTTTCTTTGCAAAGTTCTTCGATGCATACCTAGCGCCCTAGCTGAAGCAGATATATTCCCCTCGTTATCACTCAATACTTTCTGTATATGCTCCCACTCTAATCGGTCTACCGACATGGGTTTGTCGTTAATTGGAGTCTCAGCGCCTCGCGTTTCTTGTAGGTTTATACGCTGCAGGATTTCTCTTGCAGTCACCGGTTTCGCTAAATAATCATCCGCTCCCAGCTTAATCGCCTCAACCGCTGTTGAGATACTGGCATAACCAGTTAACAAGGTAATATGGCAGCCTGGATTACAATGTCGGATTGTTTCAATCCAACGTAATCCGGAATCTTCATGAAGTTTTAAATCCAATAGAATTAAAGGCTTATGGGTTTCTTTCAGCTGAACCAGTGCATCCTCTGGTTTGCTAAAATGGGCAACGTTCTTGCCCAGTTTTTCTAAGCTTCGGGCTAGAACCTGACGATAAGTATCATCGTCATCTATTATGATGAAATTATTAGTTTCCATATTACTCACTGACCGGAATGATAATACGAGTTAAAGTACCAGCGTTCTCTTTATTAATAAGTTGAATATTTCCACCAACTCTCTCAATACTGACGTTAGACAAGAACATGCCCCAACCTAATCCGTCTTGCTTATCGGTATCTTGGATAGTGCCTCCCAAGTTTTGCTGTTTCTGCAAAGAAATCCCTTTACCATAATCCAATATTTCGATCACAACGTTGTTACCATTAAGGTCGATAATCATTTCAACTTGCGCGCTGTTGTTCTCGAGACTCGCGTCCGCAGCATTATCCAGCAAGTTAGTAATGGCTTGTTCCACACTAATACTAAACCGAGGCACGCTCATAGAGAGTCGATTGTTCCAAGTTTGCTGTAGATTGATGTTTGGTCTATAAACCAACCAGTTTTCGAGAATTTTCTCTATCTGCTGATGTAAAGTTTGGCTAAACTCTGTTGGTTGCAGATGGTTTTCTTGTTTTAATTGCAATTTGGCATTTTGGCTCTTGTCATTAAGCGAGCCGATAATCCCTTTGCATACTGCAATTTGTTTGGATAATAATTGTAAATCCTCTGAAATTTCCGACGAAGATGCTTCATGTGCTAAGTCGTCAATAATAATAGCCATGGTTGCTAGCGGCGTTCCCAGTTCATGAGCTGCACTTGCCGCCATAATACCTAACCCAAGGATCTGTTCGTCTTGTAACTGTCTTTCTCTGAGGGAGTGTAGCTGCTTCTCTTTGCGTAACATTGCGTAGCGAGTCACTAAACCAAAAAAAGCAAGTAACGCCACCGTAAGAAAGAAATTGACCCACATTCCAGCCAAGTGCAAGTGAAACGAAGCCAATGGACTTTGCTCGCCTAGCTCTAGCGGCCTTTGATACAAATTGAGTAATGAATACAACCCAAGTTCCAAAAACGATACCAAAACCAAAGCTTTAGCCTCAAGCATAAAAGAGCCGAGAGCTACAAACAGTAGCAGCAGATAGATAAATGGATTATTTGCGCCACCAGTGTAATAAACCAATAACGCGAGAATCATCGAATCTAGTGCGATATGCACAAACAATTCATTTTGAGAAAATGGCTTATTCGAGCTTACTTTCCATACACTATACACCTGCAATAGCAATTCAAAGACAATCACACTGGTTAAAATAGCCAATGGAAATTTGATATCCAAATAGCCGACTGCAAATAAGATCATGCTTACTTGCCCAATAATCGCAATCATTCTGACTCGATTCAGAATTTTAACGTTGTCTATTTGGGGAACGCTGGATAGATGGGTCGACTCTTTAAGCTTTTCGAGGATTTCCGACATTGATTTGAAATTCCTAAAGGTGACTAAGGGCCAAGGGGCCAATTACCGGCGTATCTATTGTTTTAGATAGATAAGCATTAACCACAAGTCTAGCAAGATTCCTCGAGCCAAGCACTGCGACAATTAGTCACATGTCATATTGTTCGACAAAGCATTATTATGCGACTAGAAAGCCGCACCACAACATCAACAGAGTCCTCAGTGGAAAATCATAGGTTTCATAGGCTTTTGTTTAGGAAGTCATCATGGGTCTTTATTGCTAACGAATGCGATCGGATTTCTGATTTGAATGTTGAATAAGGTTTAAGGAAACACCGAATAAAGTCATTGGAGCTTCTCGATAAACTCCAGTTTTTTGGCCCTAGTCTAACTCCTAGCTAGGGCCTTTTTTTATTCTTTAATCGTTGCGATTGAATCTCTGGCTATAAATTCCGGCTCAAAAAGGTTTTGTATTTCAGCCAAGTTTTTTTGCTTATAAACATTCTTCAAAACCCAATGAGCTGTTGCTCGGGCCATTCGTCCCAATGGGTAATTAATAGTCGATAACTTAGGATACAAATGGGCAGCAAAAATAATGTTATCAAAGCCGACAATCGATAACTGTTCTGGTAGTTGAAGCTTTTCTTCCCGCGCCATTGTCATTGCACCTGATGCCATGTAATCGTTAGCACAAACTAGACCAGTAAAATCTTCTCCTTGTTTTAACAAATGAGAAAGGCCATTCACCCCAGCCTTTTCCGAATAATCACCTTCAAAGAATAATCGCTCCGAGAATGTTGCCCCGTATTCTTTCAGTGCTCGTTTATGGCCTTTGAATCGTTCACTAGCATCATGTTTCCACAATGGTCCTGAAATATATGCTATTTTTCGGTGGCCCTTTTCCAATAGAGCTTTGGCGGACATATACCCACCCAATTCATTATCTAAGCTGATACAGCGATCCGCTATCTCTGGAATATGTCTGTTTATTAAAACAACAGGGATTGAACCTTTGGCTAGGTCAATTAAATACTCATCTGAAACAGATTCAACGTGTAAAATTAGAGCATCGCAACGTCTACCAATAAGAAACTCAATTCCATCGATTTCTTCAGCTTCTTCACTATGACCGGCCGCGATAATTACGTGCTTTTCTGACGCCCTAAGAACTTCCTCTATTCCACTCATCATTTGGCTATAAAAAAGTCCTCGCAATTCAGAAACTAAAATACCAACGCTATCGGAGCGGTTAGAGGCTAAAGAGCGAGCAATGGTATTTGGCCGATAACCGAGCTCTTTCATTGCGGCAAGCACTTTATCGCGAGTTTTCTCGCTGACCCGCGCATTTTTATTCATCACTCTTGAAACCGTCGCTAAGGAAACACCGGCGAGTTCAGAAACTTCGTAAATGGTAGCCATAACTGTCCTAGTTGATTAAAACATAGTACCTAAATCCAGTAATCACTCTAACACAAAACTTACCCCAAATCGGTGGTTTTTCGCCGCTCAATCAGGTCAGTTTCAATCTGCAGCATCTTATTATCATGCAATGGGTACCAAAGCATCAAAGCGGCTGCTACTAAAGCAAAGACGCCAGGAATCCAGCTCATTAAAGATTTGAGTGCCGGTAGCGCTAATTGAATCGTTGACTCATCCGTGCCAACATAGCCATAGGCCGCCAACACGATCACAATAGTGGCGCCTGCAAAACCACCACCGGTCTTATTAATAAATGTTCCCGCAGAAAAGACTAAGCCTGTTGCTCGCCGATGATTTTTCCACTCAGAATAATCGGCGGAATCTCCCAGCATAGCGAAAAAAAGTACCGGCATTATCGCCGCAAAAAACTCAGAGGCAATTCCCAGCCCAAACAATAAACCTAGATCTTCTGGTCCTATGAAAAAGATCAAAGAAGTTAAAATACCGCCACCAGCGAGAATGGTAATAAATAGATTCTTTTTACCAATTAATCTAACTAGAAAACCCGTCGACAACGCTGCAATCACCGATACCGTCAAAAGAGCCGCAAAATAGAAACTCAACAGCGTTTCTTTTCCTTCAATATTAATCCAGTTGGTCGGCCACCAACTAATCAACTGTGTAATAGAAATGGTATCGCCCACATAATGTTTAAAATAATAAGCCGCCGCTCCAATCTTGATGCCATTAGACATCATAAACAAGAAACCGATACCCAATAGCACCAGCCAAGGCGCATTGGTTAGTAGATCGACAATATCTCTTTCTTCATCTGATTTGTTCTGATCTGGCTTACGCAATAGCTTTCGAATGACCAATGCTGACACCGCCAACACTACGGCAAAAATCACCCCTGTTAGTAGGTTTCTATAATAAAAAAATAGGGTGACAGAAATAAGCGGAATCGAGCCGAGCAATACATTAATTGTAAACCTTGTCCAATTAGTTGGTTTATCGTTCAATTGCGCTTTGGGTGGTTTCACTCGCTCTTCAGTGGTTAAGAAGGTCATGATCAATAAAATGACTAACAAGATTGAGAATACATACATCGTGTATTGATAACCTAATTGCTCATCGCTACCACCAAAATAACTCACTAAAACAGGCGTCCCTACCATCACCGCAAAGCCTCCCATAAATGCACCGGCAAATCGCCAAGCCGACAAGTGAGTTCTTTCGGTATTGCTGGGTGTCATCACTCCCATTAATGCGGAGTAAGGAACATTATTCATGGTGTAAGCAAGAGTTAAACAAATATAAGTGATATAGGCGTAAATCAATTTGCCCGTCGGTCCTAAATCAGGAGTGGTAAAAGTCAGTGCCATAAAAAGACCAAGTAATGGCGCTGAAAATAAAATCCAAGGTCTAAATTTTCCCCAACGAGTATTAGTTCTGTCAGCAACCATCCCCATAATGATATCGGTGACGCCATCAGATAATCGAACCACCAGCAACAAAGCCGCAACCGCGAGAGTTTCTAGTCCAAAAGTATCAGTGTAAAAAACCGCTAGAAAAGCTAATGCGCCACGCCAAACTAAGTTGGCGGCAGCGTCGCCAAGGGAATAGCCTATTTTTTCTAAAAAAGGTAACTGATGTGAAGTTTGGGACATTGGCGATCTCTTTTATTTTTATGAATCTTTCAGCGATAACAGATCTTTATTTAATGATAGATCTTCAGTAGCAAACCCAATCAGCCTTTTCGAAGTTTGAGAAATTCCCGATAAGCCAGTCCGCTTTGCTTAATAGTACGTTGCTGAGTTCGATAATCGACATAAACTACACCAAACCGTTTGGTATAACCTTCAGCCCATTCAAAATTATCCATCAGGCTCCAAGCAAAATAACCTCGAACATCGACTCCCTGTAATATAGCATCATTGACCGCGTTCAGGTGTTTTTGCAAATAATCAACACGCACTGGATCTTCGACTGCGCCATTTTCTAATTTGTCAGCATCCGCCATGCCATTTTCAGTAATATAAATTGGTGGTAAGTCATACAATTTATTCAGTGACAATAATAAATCAGTAAATGCCGTTGGGTAGATTTGCCATCCTATATCGGTTAGCGGAGGTTGTGCGGGTAACTCCTCAAAACCATATTCATTATCTGCAGCAGAATAAACAGCTCGAGTGTAAAAATTGATTCCGAGGTAATCAACTTTTGTCGATATTATTTCTAAGTCGCCGTCGAGAATATCAGGTTGATATTCTTGAGGCAGTTGATTGATTAACTCAGGATATTGACCATCGAATATTGGCTTAATATACCATTGGTTAAAATGATCGTCGGCCTTACTAGCCGCTATTTTATCGGCTCTTGAATCGGTGTCCGGATAAGCCGGAGTAAAATTAAGCACAATTCCTTTCTTAATTTGTGGACAATTTTGATTAAGCACTTGTATCGCTAATCCATGCGCCAACAACAAATGATGGGCAGCTTTTTTGCCAAATGTTTTACTTTTATGACCTGGTGCATGAATACCTGCTTCATAACCTAAATAGGCACTACAAAATGGCTCATTTAGAGTGGCGTATGAATAAACTCTATCACCAAGCGCTTTAGAAACTTGATCGACATAACTACGAAATTGATAAGCCGTCTCCCTATTTAACCAACCACCTTTTTCTTCTAAATGCAGAGGTAAGTCCCAGTGGTAAAAAGTAACAAAAGGCTTTATATTTCGACTGTTTAATTCATCGAGTAAGTCTAGGTAGAAAGCTAAACCTGAAGCTCTTAATTGACCATCTTGATTAATCAGTCTAGGCCAAGACAGTGATAATCGATAAGCATCGACACCCAGTGAGTCAATTAGCTCAACATCATCCTTCCACCGATTGAAGTGATCACAGGCGACATCACCGTTAGAGTTATCGGCAATCTTTCCTGGTTGACTGCAAAAATGGTCCCAAATACAGGGTAACCTATCATCCACACCACCTTCTATTTGAAAGGAAGCGGTAGCGACCCCGTAAATAAATTTGGGTGAAGTCATGATAGAAGGTTTTTCGATGTTCAGATTCATAGTTCTTATCTTTTCGCTATTTCATTTTCCAAATCATTGCTGTTGATATTGATATCTCTCGATATTAAAAAAAACGCCCCAAGGCCCTAAATTTGGCGATGGGACGACCAATGACAGAGGTCTTTGCAGCCCTCGACTCTTCAATGACAATCAACAGAAGCGCCCTAAATTTTCGCAAAAGCATTGATCTTCGACTCAAATATGATATAAATGAAAGCGCTTACATACAGATTAGATGTTTCTCATTTAAACGTCAACACATTTAAACAAGAGAATTTCAAATCGCGTTTTTAACTCGGAGTCATACTTCCCGTTCAAGAGGAAGTTTTGGCTGAGCAGCCAGTAGAAAATAGATATCGAGACAATCTATCCCTTTGATATCTGGTTGCTCAACCATATTGGGGAGAATTATATGGCCGGTCCAACGGCAGCTGTTCCACCAAAATCAGCTGAAAATCAGCAGCCAGGCAAATATACCTTTGCCCTCACATCACTGACGTCGCTATTTTTTATGTGGGGGTTTATTACCGCATTAAATGATGTGCTAATTCCCTATCTAAAGGGCATGTTTGAGCTCAGTTTTGCCCAAGCCATGTTGGTACAGTTTTGTTTTTTTGGCGCGTACTTTATTGTTTCCATGCCGGCCGGTGTGTTAGTCAAAAAGCTTGGCTATCAAAAAGGCATTGTCATCGGGCTTGCCTTAGCCAGTAGCGGTTGTCTTTTGTTTTATCCCGCTGCAGCACTAAAGGTTTATTGGATATTTTTGGCTGCCTTGTTCGTGCTTGCCTCCGGAATCACCATTTTGCAAGTAGCCGCCAATCCCTACGTGAGTATACTGGGCGATCCTAAGACATCCTCATCGCGACTTAATTTAACTCAAGCTTTCAATTCCTTAGGCACAACCATTGCTCCAATCTGGGTAGGTCCAATTATTCTGGCTAGTTTTGTTTTTGCAGAAGGGTCCGAAAGCTCACCCGAAATACTCGGTGAGTCAGTGCAAACACCTTATCTCCTGCTAGCCTTCAGCTTAATTGCGTTAGCGGTAATTTTTGCATTAATCAAATTACCAAAAATTGATCAATCACCTACCACAGCCGATAAAGCCGTAGAGGGTTCAGCGTGGCAACACAAGCACCTAGTTTTAGGTGCCGTTGGTATCTTTGTTTATGTTGGTGCGGAAGTTGGAATTGGCAGTTTTATTGTCAATTTTCTAGCCCTCGACAGCATCGCCTCAATGGCTGAAGCAGAAGCTTCTCGGTATATCGGTTACTATTTTGGAGGAGCCATGGTAGGTCGATTTATTGGTGCAGCGGTTATGCAAAAAGTCAGAGCCAATATGGTTTTAGCTGCTAATGCACTAGGCGCATGTTTGCTCTTGATTTTAACCATCATGAGTTCCGGTGCAATTGCTATGTGGGCTATTTTACTTGTGGGATTATGCAACTCAATCATGTTCCCTACCATTTTCACCTTAGCCATTAATGGGCTTAAACAACATACTAGTCAGGGCTCTGGGATCTTATGTCTGGCCATTGTCGGTGGCGCTATTCTTCCGCTATTACAAGGCATCCTTGCCGACTTGGTCGGTATTCAATTGTCCTTGACCATTCCACTTGTTTGCTATTTTTTCATCGTCTATTACGGCCTTATAGGCTGCATACCAAAACCGATTGAACAAAACTAATAATTATTTTCTAGGAAAAGAATAAGATGATGAACCATTCTAAAACCGAGTTAAATAAAAGGCTTCTTTGGCTGAAATCCAGTAGAACAAAAATCGCTAGCCTAGTCGGCTTTGCACTAGCGAGTTGTTTAGCGCTTAGTTCTTGCGAACAACAGCCCAACGTCATCGACGAAGCTAATGCTCGCTCATTAGCAGAGACCAAAAAAGCCGCTGTAATCTGGCCAAAGTTGAAAAGCCAAGTAGCCAAAGATCCCGCTATTGAAAAGAGGATTGATTCAATTCTGTCTAAAATGACGCTAGAGCAAAAAATTGCACAAATGATCCAACCGGAAATAAAAGATTTTACCGTTGAGGATATGCGCCGTTATGGTTTTGGTTCCTACTTAAATGGTGGTGGCTCCTTTCCAAACGGCAATAAACATGCCACTCCTCAAGAATGGATAGATTATGCAGAAGCCATGTACCAAGCCTCTATCGACGATTCGTTAGACGGTTCTAAAATTCCCACCATGTGGGGAACTGACGCAGTTCATGGACATAACAATGTCATTGGCGCGACTCTATTTCCGCATAATATTGGCTTGGGCGCGGCCAACAATCCTGAGCTGATTGAAAAAATTGCCGAAGCAACCGCCAAAGAAGTAGTGGCAACAGGCATTGAATGGATTTTCGCACCGACAGTAGCCGTCGTTAGGGACGATCGCTGGGGCCGAACTTATGAAGGTTATTCAGAAGATCCTAGAATCGTCAGGGAGTATTCAGAAGCGATTGTTAAGGGTTTACAAGGCGCAGCCTCTGAAGATTTTTTGAGCCAGCAAAGAGTCATTGCAACGGTTAAACACTTTGTCGGTGATGGCGGAACCGAGGGTGGTGATGATCAAGGCAATAATATCGCTTCGGAAAAAGAATTATTTGAAATCCACGCTCAAGGATACGTTAGTGGGTTGGCCGCCGGTGCACAGACAGTGATGGCTTCTTTTAATAGCTGGCACGGCAAGAAGAATCACGGCAATCATTATTTACTCACTCGAGTTTTAAAACAACGTATGGGATTTGATGGCTTTGTGGTTGGCGACTGGAATGGTCACGGGCAAGTAAAAGGTTGTAGTAATGAGAATTGTCCCCAGGCGATTAATGCTGGATTAGATGTGTTTATGGTGCCGACATCGGCCTGGAAACCATTATTAGAAAACACTATCAAACAGGTTCAAAACGGTGAGATTTCTATGCAACGAGTTGACGACGCAGTCAGTCGGGTCCTTCGAGTAAAACTGAGAGCGGGCTTGTTTGATAGACCCAGTCCAGCCAATCGACAACTCTCGGGCAAAGTCGAATTAATTGGTGCAGAATCCCATCGCGCTATTGCTCGCCAAGCCGTCAGAGAATCATTAGTACTAATCAAAAATAAACGAAATATTTTACCGCTATCTCAACACCAAAATATTTTGATCACAGGTGATGCTGCCGATAACATCGGAAAACAATCCGGTGGTTGGAGTATCACTTGGCAAGGTACTGGTAATGAAAATAGTGACTTTCCAGGTGGAACGTCTGTGCTAAAAGGCATCAAACAAAAGCTATCTAATTCGGACGGCAGCATAGAGTTTAGTATCGATGGCAGCTATCAACAAAAACCTGATGTAGCGATTGTGGTTTATGGTGAGGAGCCTTACGCGGAAGGTAATGGCGATTTAGACAATCTAGAATATCAACGAAACGCTAAACGCGATCTAAAACTCATACGGTCATTAAAATCCCAAGGCATTCCGGTGGTTTCTGTGTTTATTAGTGGAAGGCCTATGTGGGTTAATCCTGAGCTGAATGCGTCTGATGCGTTTGTTGCGGCTTGGCTGCCCGGAACCGAAAGTGCTGGCATTGCCGATGTTCTGTTTCGCGATCTAAGTGGTAAGATCGATCACGATTTTGTCGGAAAGCTCTCTTATTCTTGGCCGGCAACCCCCACTCAAACAACCGTTAATTTAAATGATCAAGAATACGCTCCGCTTTTTCCGTATGGATACGGACTAACTTATAATGATACGGATAATTTAAAAGACGATCTCGAAACTGAATTTTCCTCCACTAGCCAACAGCTAACTACCATTAGTTTATTAAAATCACCTTGGCGACCAGCGTTTAGCATGGAGCCCGGAGTAAAACTCATAATGAGTAGTAGCGCCGAGAATGAATTGATCAACTATCGCACCAGCGACAAACTAGTACAGGAAGACGCGCGGACTGTTATTTTTAAAGGCAACGCATTGGCAGGGATTGAATTTAATGATAATTTTCCTTTCGACTTGCGGGGATATTATGAACAAAACGCAGCGTTGTCTTTTGAAATGAAACTCGAGAAAAAGTTGAATCAAGCATTAATAATATCGATGCGGTGCGAGACTGATTGCGATTCAAAAGTTGATATTCGCAATTTAGTGAATGAATCAACGCTAGGGGAATGGCAGCGTTATTCAATCGATTTAGAATGCTTCGCTAAGCTAGGTGCAACTATGGATAAAATTGTTGCTCCATTCGTAATAAGAACTGCCGAAGCAACCAAGTTGAGCTTAGCCAATGTCAACATTGAACCCAATTCAGCGGACAAAGCATCAATTAATTGCCATTAGACAAAACCCCAGTTGGGAGTATGATTAGCTCAAGCGGTTATTAATTTTCGATAACAAAACTAATGATGGGCTCTTATGAGTAAGATTGGTTTTTATGATAAAGATTGGTATTTATGAGTAGTTCGATAAAAAATATTATTATTGTTGGAGGCGGATCAGCTGGTTGGATTACCGCTGGGGTAATAGCGGCTGAACATCACAGCAACTCAGAAAGCGGTGTGCAAATTACTTTAATCGAATCACCTGATGTAGGCCCCATTGGTGTCGGTGAAGGTACTTGGCCGACTATGCGAGAAACGCTCGATAAAATTGGGGTAAGAGAAACCGATTTGTTCAAGCACTGTGATGCGTCTTTTAAACAAGGTGCCAAATTCGCTCAATGGGTCACCGGAGAAAAAGACGATTTTTATTATCATCCACTGGTCATCCCTACTGGCTATACTAAAACTGATTTAGTTTATACGTGGCAAAAATATCGCGATAAAGTGTCCTTTGCAGATGCTGTGAGTTTCCAAGGACATCTTTGTGAAAAGCACCTTGCTCCTAAGCAGATTACTACGCCTGAATTTGCCGCGGTAGCCAATTATGCCTACCATTTAAATGCGCCTAAACTAGGAATGTTTTTGAGGGATCATTGCATTGAAAAGTTAGGCGTTAAGCATATTTTAGATCACGTCACCGAAGTTAACTCCTTGCCCTGTGGTGATATAAAATCAGTTTCGACTAAAAACAGTGGCGAGATCAGGGGTGACTTGTTTATTGATTGCACTGGTTTTTCTAGTTTGCTTCTCGGCAAACATTATCAAATTCCTTTCATCAGTAAGAAACATATTTTATTTAACGATAGCGCATTAGCCACTCATGTTCCCTATCTTGATGAAAATGATCCTATCACTTCACATACTGTTTCAACCGCACAAAGTGCTGGTTGGATTTGGGATATTGCTTTACCTGTTAGACGAGGTGTTGGTTATGCCTATTCTAGCGATTATATTTCGCAGCAAGATGCAGAAACCGAATTAAGAGCATATATTGCTGAGTCCATTGGTGACGAAAAAGCCGCTGAGTTACCCATTAAAAAGATTCCGATTAATCCCGGTCATCGTGAAAAATTTTGGCATCGTAACTGTGTCGCCATCGGAATGGCGGCAGGTTTCTTAGAACCGTTAGAAGCATCGGCATTAGTACTGATCGAACTGGCTGCGTCTAAAATATCGAAAGAGTTGCCAGCTAATCGAGATGTTATGGATATAACCGCTAAACGTTACAACCAGCAGTTTTTATATCGCTGGGACCGAATCATTGATTTTTTAAAGCTCCATTACATCTTAACAAAACGAACCGATTCAGATTATTGGATAGACAATTGCGACCCTAAAACTATTCCCGAAAGCCTACAAGAGATGCTCAAATTGTGGAAATACCAACCACCAACAATCGCCGATTTCACCCACAATGATGAAGTGTTTCCTTCGGCTAGTTGGCAATATATTTTATACGGAATGGGATTTCATACAGAGCCACGTGAAACGACTCGAAGTTATATGGATGATAAAGTTGCAGAAGGTTTTTTTGATGAGAACCTAGCTAAAACTAATCAGTATATTCAAGCACTACCTACCAACCGAGATCTAATCAATAAGATTCTGCAATATGGAATGCAGAAAGTTTAGTTATAGTGAATAGAGACAGTCACTTTATTGATTGTACCGTACTTCACTATGATTTATTCGAACTCTTTAAAGAATTTCAAACGACGGATATTTGTAGAAGTGCCTATTTCGATAGTTGATAGGTTGATCTACGATTTGGACGAATTTAGAACGGCAGCCCATCTCTCAAATAACAAGATAAGAAGACGGTATACTTTTGGTGAACTAGCCGTCGACTAAATAGAGTTGCTGGACCTGTTTGAGACCTTTCAACCACTGCTGCCCCAATGATTTAGTTTTGGCTTTTATCTTATCAATACTGCCCACAAAGCGATAATAGCTGCTGCCGTAAGTTTGAACTTGACTCAGCCAGTTTTCTTGTCGTAGGTTAAGATGTTCAAAAGTCGAGGCCAGATGGGATGGTAACTTGGCTTTGTCTGGATAAACGATGGCTTGTCCAGTCCACTCCACTAATTCAATGTAGTCTCTTAACGGCATTACCATGGTTCGATTTTTAACTTGCCCTGCAATCGCCTTAAGCGAGCTATCCAGTTGATCTTCGGTAAGTTTTTTAAGGCGCTTTTTGATGCTGGTATGTAGGCTATCTTCCAAGGTTTTAGCCATATTAGCCCGAACCGGATTTAAATCAACATAGGCCATGCAGGTCAGTGCGGCTGCTTCATCCAATAAGGCTTGAGATCTAAACCGAGATTCCCAGAAATGACCTTTGCAAAGGTCTTCTTTGTTAGCTTGCTTGGCAAGGGGTTCGTTAATTCGTCGCATTAACCAAGATAGACTGCCTAAGCGTTCTCGATAGGTCGCAAGCAGTTCCGAATCTTTTTGTATGGCTTGCAATCGTAATTCGCGCTGAGTCTTAAACTTGGGGTTATTTAGCTTACCGGGAAACACGTTAAGCCAGCGCTCTGCAACTTCCAAGTCGGACCATGATTGCGGTGCTTTTGGGTCGGAGTAAACTACCAAGTGATAGTGATTGTTCATCACGGCGTAACTATAAACTTCTATAGCAAAGTACTTCGCAAGTTCTAAAATCCGATCTTCAATCCATTGCCGTCGGTGGTCATAGTCTTTGTTGGTATCAGGATCGATCCCACAAAGGAACGCTTGTCTTACACATCGACTGATTAAATGGTAGTAGCCTGCATTTTCTGGGTCAATAAGTTCGCTGCGTCTAATGGCCATGTTTCATCCTTGATATCAATTCGTAGAGTAATTATCTGATAACACATAGGTTAATGAAAGTGTTCAATACCTCACGCGATGTAGGAAAGTCCCAGTTGTGTCTGTAGGAGATTGGCTTTATAGTGACTGTCACTAAATTGCTTCAATTTTAGGGAACAAAAATGAATATTCTACGATTTTTAATTATCACACTACTAATAAGCTCATGTGCAAATAAAACACCTGTGGTTATTGATAAAAAAGAGTACTTTGTTGTTCAGATAATTTCAGATCAAGAATTCGATCTCGAAGGAACTTTTTCTGATATTTTCGACTTGAAGGAAGTATTGACTAACCTTATTACCGAAAGTAAAAAAAGCAAAATTCTTATCATGGGCTATGAAGAGAGCCAAATGCATGGATTACTAAATATCAGTAATGCTTTGTATGGAACAACGTATGAGGTTTATCTAACAAATGATTCAGGGGCTATTAGTAAAGTTGATTTTCAATAACTTAGGACACCATAAGCTCACAGTCTAATTATTAGCAAAGAAGTTTTATATCTGATATTGAAGCGGGGCAAAAAGAGATCATGTTCTGTTTTAGCAATAACAAAAGCATGGCTTACAATGTATAGTTACCATCGAGTGCCAAATATTTACAGTGATTAATGATAAAGTAAACTATGTATAAATCAATAATGTCACTAATTTTATTTGTGCTTTTTGCACAAACTTTAAGCGCCATACGAGTCGTTAAAACTTACAATAAAATAGCCAAATAGAGCGCCTCTTCATTCGGAATTAGAGTCCATTTGACGACAGATTCCCTAATAGTTTGATTACTACCTATTGAAAGCTAGAAAAACTAAGTCAATGGTTGCAGTAAAACCAACATCAGACAAAAATCATAAGAACATCAGGTATTTCCATTTCGATTCAGTTAAGATTTGAATAACTAATCGGTCTGCACTACCGGAACCGAATTTATGTATGAATTGATAACCAATTAACGGAACCATAGATGACTGAATCGCGTAATTTGTTTAATGATTGTTTAATTCTCTCAATCTTTATATTGACAATGAATTCCTACCAATTGAAAGCTGAAGAATATAAATACTCTCACCGGGGACCACCGCGAGAGCTAACCACTCAACAAGCACAAGTTGCCGAAGCCAATTACAAAAAATACTGCGTGCTATGTCATGGTGAAAACCGGCAAGGCCATGTCAATGATCATGCACCTTCTTTAAAAAGTAAAAGTCTATTTGAATCAGGTATCCCACATGCTGTCCTCAGGCCACTATCTTACGGCCGTGAAGGAACCGCAATGGGTGGCTATTTAGATGAAGTCGGCGGCCCAATGACATTGGATGAAGTATGGGATTTAACCTACTGGCTATTTTGGCAATCGGGTGCGGAGCGAGTTAGGCTGTCAACCAATCCGGTTAAAGGCGACATTCAACTAGGTGAGCAGATTTATCAGAAAGAGTGCTCGACATGTCATGGCAAAAAAGGTGAAGGCATTACTGGCCCAGCCTTAGCAAACCCTTCTGCATTGGCTCACAACACCGATGAAGTTATTCGCTACGCGATTAGACATGGTCGCCAAGACACACCAATGCCGGCATTTGCCGATAAATTGTCTTCCAAAGATATTGATAATGTCACTGCTTTCTTGCGGAGTAAGGCGAGTGGTTGGACACAGAACAAACCAGTACTAAGATCTTTGCCCACTCCAGACCAATATATTGTCAATCCCGATGGTGAAGCCCCAAACTTTAACTTAAAAGATGGAATGTACGTGTTATCCAAAGACCTTAATCAGGCTTTAGTTGAGAAAAAGAAAATCGTTATGCTAGACACACGAGTTACTTCCGTTTGGCAAACCGCACATATTGAAGGCTCGATTCCATTTCCCTACTATTCTGATCTAGATGAAACCGTAAAAGACTTGCCAAAAGACGTGCAAATAGTTGCTTACTGTTCTTGCCCTCGTGCTGCCGCAGATGATGTCGTCAATAAACTACGTCGACGTGGCTTTAAAAATACCGCGGTACTATGGGAAGGAATTTTTGGCTGGATGCATCAAGGTTACCCCGTAATGCGTGGCGATATTCGCTAACAAAACTCATGGAAAATCTAACTAACAGGAAAACCGATGAAAGTTGACGATATTAGAGTATTCATTCCAAGCAAGGACTATAAAGTATCTCAGTCATTTTATCAGGCGCTTGGTTTTAAAATGAGTTATGTATCCGATGTTCTTTCTCTATTTGAAAGCGGTGATTGCACTTTCTTTTTACAGAACTACTATAACAAACAATTTGCAGAAAACTTGATGTTTCAGCTTTCAGTTTTGGATATACAGGAAGCTTATCAAACCATATCTAATTTGAATGGATTCGACATGAGATTTGAGCCGATCAAGCAAGAGCGTTGGGGGAAGGTTGTTAATCTTTGGGGGCCAGCTGGTGAGCTTTGGCATGTGACTGAATTCAATAACTAGAATAGTTTCTAAGCATTAATTGTAAAAATCAGTACTTCGACTCCGCTTAGCAACCTACTCAGTATCTATGCTTTTTTTAAGGGCGGTTTCGCACCGCTTCGATCTAGCTACGACATATTTTCGTTGAAGACAAAAGGAATTACACGCCTAGCGGCTATAACGGAGAAGTGAAACTCATGAGGCAGCGGTTAGACAAGAAAAGCAAATGAGCGCCAGCGAGCTCTTTTCTTCTGCTGACTCTCGTTCAACCAATAAGGACTGTTCAGGCTTAGATTAGCTATCCGCAAGAAATCTACCAGTTATCTTCAGCGAAAAGCACTTTTGGTTACTTTTGGTGATTTGGCCAAAAGTAACTCGCAGAAAAGCTTTAGCGCTGCGAAACCGCACCTAAAACTCGGAAAAATGCCTAATTAGTTGAATATCAAAAACACAAAAGCTGTAAAACGCTTATGAATTTGGTATTCAAAAAGAATAATAAATCAGTCACTTCTTAGACCATAGCAGAGAAACAGTATGCCCATTCTAACTTCAGTTGGCTGAATGTCTGGATGTAGAGTTGGTATAATTTATTAATTAAAAAATACAAGATTAGGTCTGGGCTACCACAATTAATTCATGACCTTTTTAATCCTTATTACCCACCAACTTAATCTTCCCAAACACACCCGCATCAATATACCCACGATTCTTATCACCATTAACCGCCTTAATATCTTTAGAGCCAATAAAACTCTCTCGACCTTTACTTCCATCATTATCGCAATAGGCCATCATAAATCCCATCTGCTTACCGGCATGCAATTTGACTGGATTATTTTCATCCTTATTGGGTCGAAATTGGTCATCATAAACGGCCAGTGCAACTTCCCATATGATTTTTGTCGGGTCCGTTTGACTGCGTTTCCAACGATTTTTAGCATGATCATTTAAAACTAAAAACTGTGGCTCTCCGTTCTTATCTTTCTCACCAATATCCACCACCTGATTATCTAAAGCAAGATGATAAGCAAACGCATTAAAGTTAAATTGATGATTACCACCGGATGCATCCTCATCGATAAAAATTTCTAAACAATCATCATCCCAATAAAAGTCGACAGGATTTGGATGACCGTCGAATAGCTTGTCATCAACAATTTCAGCGAGAATATAAATAAAATTTTGATCCCAAAGCAATTTATAGCGACCACTAAAATCCATTGACTCAGGTAACTTACCAATAATGGCTTGATCGATGGCTTGCCATTTTTGCGTGGTCCATATTTGTTCAGTGGCGAGGCCATCGATTTCGATTGCCTGTTTAGTCAGTTCAACCTCATAAGCGCTCGCTTTGTTCGATAAGAATAGCAAGCTAAGGCCGATAATCATCTGAGAGAATATTTTCACTTGGTTTTTCCTAATTTAATTTTTTGCGATTAATTAGTTGCTTAATGGGTTGTCATATTTTCGAGGACGATCGCTTGTGCCAACATCACAGTCTCGTCAATGCTTTCTTTGATATTGATGGTAACAATATCAGACTCATGTTCTGGAGCTTGCATTGCGTCAAACTGACTACTAAGCAAACTTGGTTCGAAAAAATGAGATTCGCGTCGTTTTAAATTTTGTTCCAGTTGCTCGATAGTGCCAGAAAGATGAATAAAGATCACCTGATAGCCTAAACGACGAAATTCTTGACGATGATCTTTTCGCAATCCAGAATAGGCTAAGCAACAATCAATTTTTGATTTGGTCAGTGTTTCTAAGGTTATACACATGCTTTTTATCCAAGGCCTTCTATCTTCATCAGTAAGCGCTTGCCCATTTTGCATTTTTTGCTTAGCCGTCTCAGAGTGATAGTCATCAGCTTCAAGAAAATGAAAAGAGTTGAGTTTTGCCAATTCGAAAGCGATCGTCGATTTACCGCTACCGCTAACACCCATAATGATAAAAAGAAGTGGTTTACTCTCTTGGTGACGTTTAATGCAATCGATCATGGCTCACCAGGAATATTAACCACAACACGATAACATTTTCCGGACTCGATATTAGTGATCCTTTCATTATCTTGAATAACCCCATCTACTTCTATTAGGCATTTGGATAGTTTATCTAAACGATTAAATTCAATTTCAAAAGTCGCCCCCATAAACCTTCTTTTTATAGAGGCATGTTGCCAATGGGAAGGTAAATTTTGCTTAATCACTAGCTCTCCTTGCTCTCCATACACACCGAACAATCCTTCGACCAAGCAGCGATAATACCAACTAATCGTTCCTGTATTAATAAGTTGACTTGATCGACCAGCGTGTTCCGGGAACTGATGATAAGCTCCCCGATAATAGTTAGGTATAAAGTTTGCGAGCTGCCCTCTTTCTATTGCATCCTCTGCATTTGGCAACATCTGCTTAAGCACCTTATATCCCTTATCCGCTTGGCCTAACTGATACAGCGCAAAAGCATAAAATATTGCCGCGTGATTATATACCGAACCATTTTCAGCAACACCAGGCGACTTTTGCGTGATTCGGCCAATGTCTTCTCGCATCTCGGTAAAAGCCGGCGCTAACATCATCATACCGTAAGGTGTTTGTAGCTGCTGTTCGGCCGCCTTTAATAGTTTATCCATATGCTCGGGCAATAATGCATTACATAGAATTGACCAGCTTTGCGGGTTTAGAAATAATTTACCTTGGGGATCTTTTTCGACCCCAAACAACCGTCCATCGTCGGTAATGCCTCGAGCGAACCATTGTTGTGACCAAAAGTATTGATTGATGAGTTGATTGAGTAATTGATGTTGGTCGGAATACTCCTTTGCTTTTTCTACTCTGTTTAATGAGTAGCATATTTCAGACCATTCTTTCAGCGCATAAGAAGTTGCCATGGTTAGCCAAGCAGAAACACCTTTACCTTTGTGACCAACCATATTCATTGGGTCACACCAATCCCCTTGCACGATGTAACTCAATCCTCGCTCGTCTCTAGCATTTAGAAGAAAGTCCATCGCCCGATCGATATGCTCTGCGATTGAATTTAATTCTGCGCTATCACCCCAGCAAAATTGCATTTGTAAGAGGTCATAGTCATTGGTTTCTTTCAAATATGCAGATAGGCAAATTGGCAACCACACGTTATGATCGGCATGAGGTATTTGATTAATATATTTTAGTGTTGCTTGTTCATGCAGCAAGATCCCATCAGGCATTTCACCACTATTTTTTTGTTGCGAAATAGCATTGATAAATCCCGACTTTGCCAGCGAGGGTTTAATGTAACTCATCCCCATATGGTCCTGCAGATAGTTACGAGTTTGCGGGTCACTAGTTAATCGATTCACGTCTCCATGATAGAATATTTGCCGTGGTAGCCAATGGTTGACGAAGTGATCAAGCTCTGGATCGGGGGTACTAATTTGTATGCACCCTTGCGCTTGTTGCATGTAATTTTGATACTCTAATCGAGTTAGATCTTTGTTATCAAAACTACGACTAGGATTATTACAATAATTAGTACGCACGCTTTTTAGTTCAGCTTCCGTTAGCATGGGACCAAATAAAAGACGGTTGCTAAAACTCTCACCTGCTGCAATTGTTTCTCTAAATTGAAACACCGCCGCTGGCGTTTCATATTGAGAAGGCCGGCTGGAAAGAATTTGAGCATTGATTTCATCCGGCTGTGAAAGTCCACCCTCGCCTTCAAACGCTTCTTGATTAGCACAAAAAGAATGAATTGGTTTTTCCGACATTAAATAGGTTTTATCTTTAAAGTTTTTCTGCTTTGGATAGTCTTCTAGTTTCTGATAAGGAGTAACGCAACTAGCCACTATTGCATTGTGTTCTGGTAAATACTTGGCAGACTGATTCATCCAAGACATATAACCGATTGAGAAATACGGATAGATCGCTAACTTACGTTGCTCATTACTTAGATTGGTTACTTTAAGATCCCAAACTTCTAACTGTTCATCATTCGGAATAGAAAGGACTAGCTCTATTCGAATCGAAAGCTTTTCAACGAGCCAAGAGATTTCAGTCAAGCTTACAGTAAATTCAAAACGATCTAATTCGGCTTTGACTGGTTCATAAGGAGCGGAAAATATTTCGCCCGAGATTTCATCCTTAATGTAAAAAAACCGACCGGGATGGTGGGCATAATAATAAGGTTCTGGTTGAATAAAACTAGTCGCTTCTAAACAAGGACCTTTAGAATATTTTGCGGGCTCTGGTTGAGTAAACTGCGAGTTTACAAACCCACGACAGGTCGCTTGAACCAGTAACTTTTGATTCCAAAGATAACCGCTCGCTTTAGGCATTGCTAGCGGAGAGAATAGTTTAATATCTCCGTTAGCTTGATTTAATTGATAAAGCTTTTGCTCAACCATTAGCAAACGGCTCATTCAATGATTTTTTGGCTGGCTTTGCTTCTGAGTCATGTGTAGATATCTTTTTGGATTCAAATAAATCCGCATGAATTTCCTTCAGCTGTTGTTGATTTAGCGGATATAACCTAACAATCAATACTGCTAGTATTGCGAATGCCCCAGGTATAATAGTCATTAGTAAAACGATGCCATGTTCCGACGCGTCAGATTGTATCTCATTGGCAACATAGCCTAAGCTTGCTAAAAGCCACCCCATGATCGCTCCAGCGAAGGCCCCCCCTAACTTTTGTGAGAAAGACGCCGCTGAGAAGATCATTGCCGTGGCTCTACGACCGTTTTTCCATTCTGAGTAGTCTGCAGTATCAGCGTACATTGAAAAAACCAAAGGTGACTTAGGGCCTAAGGCCAAACCTATTGCAATTTGCAAAGTGAAAATAAGATATATGTTATCTTTTGGAATGAAATAAAAAATAAGGGAAAGCGCGCCAACAATACTCATTAGTATTAGCAGCAGCTTTCGTTTATCAAAAAACTTAGTTAACAAAGGTGTAATTGCCGCACCAACCATCAAGGAGAGCATGTAAGCTGTAGCAAAGCTACCGATTAGATCTTCACGACCGACATAGTATTTGAAATAGAAAGTGCCGCTACTGCCTCTAAGAGTAATGGTTAACATAATTACCAAAGCCAAGCTAAATAGTATTAACCAAGGTTTATTACCCGCTAAATCTTTCAGGTCACGAGCTATCGATGTGTTTTGATTAGCTGGTGGCAATATTCGTTCACGGGTGGTTAAAAAAGATGTCGCGAAGAGCAAGGCCGCAACTACTCCATAGAGTACCATGGTCAATTGCCAACCTAATTGTTCGTTGCCAGCTCCTAATATGTTAACTAGTTCAGGGGTAAAATATGCAACTAGCGTCCCACCAGAAAATGCACCGATAAACCTGAAACTGGTTAAAGTGGTTCTTTGCTGAGAATTACCTGTAATCACTCCCAATAAGGCGCCATAAGGAACGTTAATAAAGGTATAGGCCAACATCATAAAAATGTATGTACAGTACGCCCAAATTAGCTTTCCGTTATCATCAAAATCTGGGACCGTAAAAGTCAAAACTCCTGCCGCTGCAATCGGTAAAATTCCCCAAATTAAGTAAGGACGAAATTTTCCAAACCGGGTGTTGGTACGATCTGCTAACGCCCCCATCAATGGATCACTAAATGCGTCAATCATGCGAGTGACTAGCATCATGGTACCAACCGCCGCAGCCGAAATACCAAATACATCGGTATAGAAAATAAACAGAAAGACATCAAAAACTCGCCAGTAAAAATTTGAGGCAACATCACCGCAAGCATAACCGGCTTTTTCGGTAAATTTTAGTGGTCTTTCTGCATCGGTATAACTTGAGGACATTTCTACTCCTAGTTGGAAGCGCTTACATGCGTTCTTGTAATTCTTGTTCGTTTTCTTCGAATAAAACTAGTTAATCGGATCGATGAAACTATTAATCGATAATCTTCCAGTTAAAGGATTATGATCTGGAATAAAGTCTTTTGGGATAGAGCCAGAATGCAAAATGTTTCTGGGGTAAATGATAATTCGATTATAAATTCCCTGCTGTTCTGCAATACGTTCATACAGAGCCGTATCACCATTAATGTATTCAGCGGGCGGCAAATTATTCGACCCATTTTTTTTCATTGAATCGAAATAGGCAGCTCTACGCTCATCATCAATAGACTCAAATTGTGTATCTCTGTGTCTATAGAAAGATGTTCCGCCAAGGTCAGTTTTAAACAAATAGTGTACCGCCGCCAATCCATTTTTATCCAACGAGTCGAAGTGCGGGATACGTTGAAGTAAATGTAAGTCATTGGGGGAAGTTGTAACCATTGAAAACTGACAAAAACTAAAGGTTAACTGGCTAGTTTTAAGCTTAAAAAATTCTATTAGCGTTTCTGCTAACTCTTCCAAAATAAACTGCTTATATTGACTTGGCGCATCAGCCCGTACACCAGGATAATACGGGGAATTGACAGAGAAATTAGTTTTACAAGCAAGCTCTACTAAATAATCCGGTTGACTCAGTAAATTATCAATAACCAGTAATGGTAATTTTTCTTTGCCAATTTTTAATTTTTGAATTCTTGTTTCGGGATGTTGTTTAAAATTCATAAATTAGCCTTGTCCGATCACATCCGCAACTGTACTAATATCAAACAAATCAATTTGCTTTACAATAACTATCAATAAACTGTTGGTGAGTAGGCATCTGCGCTAACTCATTATCAACCATGCTGCTTAACTGCCCTAAGAAACGAGCGAGCTCTCCTTCTTTCATTTGATCAACAATTTGATGATATTGTTCTGGCATAATTCCTTGCCCCATCATGACTTGGGTCCAGGAATCAATCTTAAATAACTCAGTTTGTGTAATACAAACCCGGCCCGTATCTTTAAATAATTCTATTCGGTGCGAAAGTGTATCCGGTACTTCCATGTTCTTGCAGAATCGCCAGAACGGTGAGTCCTCTCGATCAGTCGCCTTATAATGTAGAATAATAAAATCTCGAATACGTTCCATCTCTTCCTTAGTTTGATTATTGTATTCATCTATATTTGACTGCTTGATTTCATGATGAGGAAATAACCTCATCAACCTCAGTACTGAGGCCATAATCAAATGAATTGCGGTCGATTCAACAGGCTCCAAGAATCCGCTTGATAATCCGATAGCGACACAGTTTTTATTCCATCCTTTGATGCGTCGTCCAGTATGATACTTCAAAACTTTTGGCTCAGTAATCGCGGGACTTTCTAAATTATCAAGTATTAAGGATATGGCCTCATCGTCAGAGGTGTATCGATGACAAAAAACTAGTCCATTGCCGACTCGATTCTGCAGCGGAATTCTCCATTGCCAACCAAAGTCATGGGCAATTGATTGGGTGTAGGGCCGAGGCTCGCCAAATTTTTCAGATTGCACTGCGATCGCAGCGTCGCAGGGTAATAGATGTCCATAGCTTTCGTATCCAGTGTGCAATGCGCCTTCAATTAGTCGTCCAACGAAGCCGGTACAATCAATGAATAAATCTCCCTCTAGAATATCGCCATTTTCCAATAAAAGAGATTCGATAAATCCAGACTCAGAATTTAAGTTAACGTCTACTATTTTCCCTTCAATTCTTTTTAAGCCATGTTGTATGGAAAACTTCTTAAGGTATTCAGCATAACGACCAGCATCTAAGTGATAGGCATAATTGATTTTACTCAAGTCGCGCATACCGAACTTTCCTTGACGCGCCGCTTTTAACTCTAAACAATAATCTCCGAACTCTCCATCAAGTCCTTTTTCTACTCCGGCTAACCAAAAGTGCTGAAATTCTCCAGCCCAACAAATTTTTCCGGTTTCTCCAAAAGAATGAATATATTTATCGCCTTTGTTGCCCCAATTTTGAAATTCAATACCTAGTTTAAACGTGCTCTGACAGGACTTCATAAAGTCTTGTTCATTGATTCCTAACAACTGGTTGAACGTTTTTAATGGCGGGATAGTCGCTTCGCCAACGCCAATTCGCCCTATTTCTTCAGACTCGATAAGACTAATTTCTAAGCTTTTATTTAATAATTTAGACAAGGCAGCAGCGACCATCCAACCAGCGCTGCCACCACCAGCAATAACTATTTTTTGAATTGGCTTTTTATTCAAGTTAAACTCTTCCTCTTTACAAGTATTGTTGCATCTGGTTTAAACCAACTTTTGATTCTTCATATCAACCAATTTTTTAATATTATTAAGTGAAGCAATTACCAAAAAAGCGGCTTGTAAGAATCCTGACTGATTTAGTTTTTCTAAAGCTTGTCCACTTAGCGATTTGAGTTTTTCTTCATGAACGGTATAACAACCTTGCAACTGTACTTTTTCACCATTATTAAATTGAACATCGATAGTAACTGGCTCAATTAGGTCGTGCTCTATAAAAGCTTCAAACATCAATTTACTGAATTCAATTCCTTGATGAATGCCAGACAAAATCGTGATCATTTTTTCTACGTAAGGGGTTTGCTTCTCTTCTTCATCAAACAGTCTTTCCCCTTTGTTATCATAAGAGACTCGTGGGTCTTCCATATCAATATTAATCACAGGTTCATTCTTACTTTTTCCGATAGCTTCTTGATTTTGAAATCCGATAAGAAAAGGCCCTTTTGCAATTGCGGCAGGTACATAGCGAGCTGACCATTTTCTATCATTCAAGAATAGGTTTTCATTCGCGCCAAACCCTAGCATGGCAAATGAGCTGAATTCTCCTGACTCAGGATTTTTTCTGAATAATATTGGATACTCACTTTGCACATCACCAAACTCAGTTGGAAATGTCATTATATTTGAAGTGTTATCTCCATACTCATTACTATATTCAGTGATTACTGATAGGTTTCTATGGGATTCTGTATTTAGAACAACGTAATTTGGCATTCTCTATTCTCTTTATAATTTAGAATGAATAAATAGGGTCTGCTTCCCATATTTCCACAGAAAAGCTTTCGAGTAAACCACAAAAAAGGCCGCCTAACGATCTTATTTCGCCAGACGGCCGATACAACTACTTACGACTTAAATGGTCATATTATTAGAACGTATAACGTGCGCCTATCGAATATCTCGCACCAAATTGCTCTAGCCTCCATAGTTGTGCTTGGGTCCGTCCGTGAGTACGACGATTCTCTTCAGTCAGATTGATGCCTTCAAAACTAAATGAAAGATTATCGTTGTACTCATAGCCAATACTAAAATCAACCTGCGAATACTCTTCTACATATTCCGGTTCAGAATTGTAGATCGAAGCATTATTAAGGAATCCGTCTCGCCAATTGTAACTTATACGAGCATGCCATTGATCTTTTTCGTACATTGCAACAACGTTTGCCGTATCACTCAAACCTATCAAAGCAAATTGCGTTTGAGATGGGTCAGCAGCGTTATCGAATCCAATGTCACCGTCCACGATGGTGTAGTTAGCTTGCAATCCAAAACCGGATTCTCCGAAGAAGTGCTGAAGTGCCAGTTCCCAACCGTCAATGGTTGCTTCCTTATTGTTAACTGGTGCTTGAGACAAGAACTGCATCAATGGATCGTCAGAATTTGGAACTATGTCAACCGCAAGTTCAAACTCGTCAGACGTCATCGAGTCATAAGCTACTCCTAGCTGATTGGCTGCCATCATAGAGAATAGAGTTGTATCGTTTACTGTTATTCCCAATGCATTAAGATCTGCTACCGCTTGCTGAGCTCTAGGACCTGCACTAGCATCTCTCAAGCCGTAAAAATTCTGGAAGATAGGTCCCGTTCCGATAAAGTTTTCGACGTCTTTTTTGAAGTAACCGACCGATAAATAACTAGCATCATCAAAATACCACTCTAAAGACAAGTCATAATTAGTAGACTCTAGTGGTACCAAATTTGGGTTTCCACTGGTAGCCGTACCAAAACCATTTGGTGCAATTACCGTTGGTTGAGCCGGCCCATCGGTTACAGTTGCTGCAGGGCTTAGACTTGAATATCCAGGACGAGCAATTGTTTGACTATAAGAAAAACGCGCAATTAAATCGTCTTGTAATTCGATATTAAAATCTAAGTTCGGAAGAACATGATCATAATCATTTTCTGCCGTCACTAACTGTTTTGCACCGGTACCAGGAATAACACGAAAGTCATCATTACTTTCCCATAAGACATGCGCTGGAAATGCCAAGTCGGCAGTCGCTGAAGAAGTTGTTTCTTCATACCGAAATCCGACCACTAAATCGTATGGTCTATTTCCAAATGACCCAGAGTATTCCAATTGAGCATAGAAAGAAGTCACGTCTTCGTCTATTCTTCGGTTAGTCGACTCGTTAGGGTTACGGTCAAAACTAAACCCATAAAGATTAGCAGCCCACGCTCCGATTTCTGCGGCATTAGCTCGATACCCTGTAGTATAGGCACCAGCGGTGCTGTAATCGTCGAATACACTTGCAAAGTCCACAGGAGTTAAGAATCCCGCTGGAATTTCTCCTGGATTGGATACGCCCCAACCCCCCATGGTATCGTTGATATTAGATTGAATCGTGTGGTTTGACATTTCTCGTGTCTCAACACCAAAATCAATACTGAAATCATCGAAATCGTAACTTCCGTCAAGTCTAAATTGGGTAATTTCACTTAAGTTTTCAGAGTAAAAACGTTGCTGAATCGCTGTTCCGACATCACTCTCATCGAGTGTATTGTTACAATTTAATCCTCGAGCAGGGTCGCAATCATCGAATTCGATTTGAATTATAGGCAGCCCATTATTAAATAGTGCTGTTTGACCAGCTACAACGTTGGCGCTCAGTCCGTTCTTAAGGAAGTTACCGAATCCATAACGAGGTGTCGTTTCTGCTGATGAATCATGAAAATCTAAAGCCAAATTAAAATTATTTGAAACATTCCACTCTAAATTAAATCCTAGAGACTTATTATCTGTTTGCGAGTTTCTATTGATTGCTGCAAACGCAATATCTCTTGGTGCTAATTCTCGTCGATCTTCATTGTAGATCACCGGGGTACGACTGACACCATTATCAAAGGTAAACGCATTTTGATAACTGTCAAACCAAATGGAAAGTTCACTTCGCTCCTCATTTTCTTTCAAATTTGAAAAAGTGTAATCAAGAGTCGCCACAACTTGTTCAACTGGTTTGAATTGAAGGGTCAATTGAGCGTTAGTTCGATCTCTTTCTCGATCGCCCATGTAATAAATCAAGTTAGAAGGTAGTGCGAAAGTATCGCCTGTAGCGGGAGGGTTAGTAACCGTTACACCGTCAATTCCACCATCCCATTGTGCTGATCGCCACTGATTAATCAGCGCAGCTGCAACGCCACTATCCCGTTCTGATTTACTGGCACTTAATGAAATACCAAATTTTTCATTGTCATTAGTCCAACTTAAAATCCCTGAAAGTTCAGGGGTAAAATCATCGCCTTCAATTACTGTTGTATCGTGCACTAAGCTACCACCAATACTCGCCTTAAAGCCTGGGTTATCTAGCGGTTTAGTCGTAATAATATTAACTGTGGCGCCCATGCCTCCTGAAGCAATGCTGGCTTTGCCAGTTTTATAGACTTCTAGCGCTTGAACTGCATCCGAAGAAAGGTTTTCGAAACTATAAGCACGGGTGTCCGACGGGTCACCTGCTGGTGGTAAAGAAGAACCTGGCATGGTTCTACCATTTAGGGTAATCATATTAAATTGTGGTCCAAAACCACGAACTGTTACCTGACTACCTTCACCATTTTGCCGGTCAATCGAAACACCTGTAATTCGTTGAAGTGATTCAGCTAGGTTAGTATCCGGAAATTTACCGATGTCTTCCGCTGTAATCGCGTCAACTACCCCAACCGCATCCCGTTTTTTATTCATAGAGCTAATTAAGCTTCCACGTATACCCGTGATGACAACGACTTGCTCTTCCTCAGCGTTGCTAGCCTCATCCTCTTCTGCGTATACAGGACTGGCTGCAAGCGAACCTAATATCAGCGACAAGCTAGCCGCTATAGGTGTTTTATTAAATCTTTTATTTTTCATATGGTTCCGCTCCCACGATTTTCTACCCCGTTTTATAACTATACTATTTTAATTAGGAAAATGTAAGCGCTTTCACGAGAAGCCAAAAAAAAGGACAGGCAAATCGCGCCTTTTGTAAGCGCTTACATTAAACTAAGGGATTTGTGATTTAAGGTCAACTATAAATTTGATCTTTCTCCGACCTGAAACACTAAATCACTCCAGTTAAATCATGTATTTTTTATAAAACTAATAATATTTACGAATAAAAACAATTAGATAGCGAAATATGATCAATTACTGAATAGATAGAATAATAACCCGATCTTTATTAATAAATTTAGTGGGATATGACTCAAATTCCAATAAATCTACATAAACGACTTACTTTTTTGGCTGATCTCTTAACAACAAATAGTCGATCTCTCACAAAGATCGGCTCACTCTGCCTACTGACGAAGTCAAATTCGATCCGTAAAATCCGCCTCCACATCAAGTCAGACGAATTTAGGATTAACATAAAATGGATTCAGTTAACCGTAAGGATGGTTATTTCCCAGGGACCTTTTTTAAGCGTTCCAATCGAATCGTGGTGGCATCTGAAGGCGTATACATCCGGATTAGAGAACATAAAACAATCGGCCCTTATAAAACCTTTAGAGAAGCAGAAATGAATTTACGGGAATTTCTAAGAAAGGTCGACAGTAATGCTTCGATGGCAATGACAAGAAGTGCACCAAGGCACTTATATTCTAATTCTTAAATAGTCTATCGTATTTGAGCAGTCTACTGAGCACTGGTTTTGTGTGAACTTCTTCTACGACTGGTGTTTTCTAAGATTTGTTTCTTCCGATCGGTGTCAGCGCTGTGCCAGCCAGTGATCTCGTCAATATGTCTAAAGCAACCCATACAAACATCATTGTGATCTAAACAACAATTGCTAATGCACGGTGAACGCACCGTGCTTTGATTCGACTGGCTAACACTATTCGACATTTTTACTCACAATTCTATTTTAATGTTGAGGGTAATCGTGGAGATGATAGAAGTTGAGAAAAACGTTTCCAGCGGCCTTCAGTCGATTGATCTTTACCTGATTCAACCCATTGCTTCACTAATTCTTTACCCCAGTTGTAATTAATGACATAGGCTCCATAAGTATCATAAAAATCAACTCGTTGACTGGCTTTCTCTGGGCTAACCAGTGTATATTTCTGCAACAACTCCACCGCTTCCTGACGTTCAATTTTCTTGTTCAAATAGCGTCTAGCTATTTCGTTTCCTGCATAGCTGAGCTCCGCGGTCAATTGAGTAAAAGCGGCAAATTGCTCGGCCAATTCAGGATCGATACCAGCTACCGGGAACAGCGCCTGTTTTTCAAATTCAATTTTTTCGTTACCCGGAAAAGCCATCTCTAATCCATAGTTGGCACTGCCTTCAGCAATAACCGATTGAGCTGAAAAAAGAGGATATACACTAAATTCTATCCAACCCCTTTTTTTGACTAGATTAGCTTCTAAAAGCGCATTATAGGTGTGATGGCCTGGATAACCTTCGTGACAGCCGAGATCAACGGCTCTAGAGATATAAATTGGTAACTCGGTATTTACTTGTATCAACGAAAACGAGTTTCCTTTGTACCAATTGTATCCACTCCAAGGTTTGTCCGACACAAATTCTAATTTGAAATTTTCTTCAGGTAATAAATCAACGAAAGCCTGCGTCCTTTTTCGACATTCCGCTATCGCTATATCAAACACTGATTTTAGCTTGTCTTTTGGGATCACGAACTGAGCTTTAAACGCATTAGCCTTCTCACTTAAAGGCTGCGAGCCTGGCAACATTTTGTCTAATTTAGCCAGAGTATTATCAAAGTCAGTCAATTCATGAGTGGGTGCTTGAGTGTTATATAAGACTTTACTTTCTTGATCAAAGTCGAGTCGGATCTCATTCTTCAGCATAATTGCTTTTGAATGCAGCGCTGAAAGCTGAACATCCAAATACTTTAGTCGCAAGTTTATCAGCTCGTCTTCAGCGTAAGCGCCTTCTAGATTATCAATTAAAAAGCGTGACGCTAGAATAATATTTTTAAGTGGAATTTTTTTCTCTTTTGCCTCTTCAGCCCATTCTTTTGGACCATAATAAGCATCAACGTATGCGGGATCATGGATTCCCATTGCCAATACCAGTTTTACATATTGCTCTGATATTTCTTTGAGTACTAAATCTTCTTCCGCTGCGATGTTAAAACTTGCTAGCATTAAGATTATTGCGAATAAACTCTTCATTTTTTAACTCCTATTCAATAACAAGCCTTCTATCTTGCTTGTTAGTTTTAACTCCGCCAAAAGTCTGGTGAAAATAATACTAATAGAGTAAATATTTCCAAACGTCCGAATAACATCGCCAAACTAAGTACCCATTTAGAGAGATCACTTAATCCAGAATAGTTTGCAGCCACCTCTCCCAAACCAGGACCGAGGTTATTCATACAAGCTGCCACTGCAGAATAAGCCGTAATTTGATCATGACCATCCGCCATTAAAATTAGCATGAAGATAAAGAACAGAACGATATAGGTGGCGAAAAATCCCCAAACCGACTCTACAATTTTTTCCGGAACTGCGGTTCCGCTAATTCTTATTTTAAATATAGCATTTGGATGAATTAAACGTTTGATTTCTCGCGTACCTTGTTTAAAAAGCAACAAGATCCGAATAACTTTCATCCCGCCACCGGTCGATCCCGCACAACCACCAATAAAACTCACAAAAAGCAGAAGTACCGGCAGGAAGATCGGCCAGAGGGTAAAATCATCAGTGGCAAAGCCCGTGGTCGTTCCAATAGAGACCGTGTGAAAAATGGCTTTGACCACCGCCTCGGAAAAATCGTAATACTCGTGATAAACCAATATGCCGACAGCGATCAAGATCACCGCAATGAGGATAGAAAGGTAAACTTTAAACTCCGTGTCATTAAAATAGGAGCTTAGACTAAGCCGCCTGACAGCAATAAAATGCAGCGAAAAATTAACTCCGGCAATTAGCATAAACGCGCTACAGATCAATTCAATTTCGGTGCTATTGAACCATCCAATGCTTTTATCGTGGGTAGAAAATCCACCGATAGCGATCGTTGAAAAGCTATGACTAATGGCATCAAATAACGTCATTCCGGCAAACCAATAGCTGAGGGCACAGGCCACGGTTAACCCAAAGTAGATATACCAAAGCGCTTTAGCAGTACCAGCAATTCTTGGAGTGAGTTTGGCGTCTTTTACTGGACCTGGGGTCTCTGCACGATAGAGCTGCATTCCACCGATACCCAGCATTGGCAAAACCGCCACGGCTAATACGATGATCCCCATACCGCCCATCCATTGCAATTGTTGGCGATAAAACAAGATGGAATGAGATAGGCTATCGAGCCCAGAAATAACCGTTGCGCCGGTAGTCGTCAGTCCCGAGAAAGATTCAAATACCGCATCAGAAACACCAAAATTTGGGATATCGCCTAAATAGAGCGGCACCGCTCCCATAAAGCTGAGCACCCCCCAAAACAGAATAACCACCAAGAATCCGTCTCGAGTTCTTAATTCTCCACGAACGTTCTTGCGCGGCAAGAACAAGATCAATCCGAGAACAAGGCTGATTACAAAGGCAGTGAAAAAAGCTAGCCCGCCACCGTCACCAAATTGAAATGAGACAATAATAGGCGGCACCATGGCCAAGCTAAATATCATTAGCAAGATGCCCAAAATTCTTATAATAACTTGAGTTTGCATTTAGTTAGTCAGAGAGCCTGTTATCGGGAACCATTTATTAAACTGAAAACGACTAAAAGAAGGTAAGGTCAACTTGGAATAGCCGTTCGACCTCGCCAACATATTTCTTATCAACCAAGAATAAAATAACATGATCGTCAGATTGAATGACTATATTGTGATGCGCAATAATCACTTTTTCCCCTCTAACAATCGCACCAATGGTAGTGCCTTTGGGTAAGTCAATTTCACCGATCGCCCGACCAACTACTTTGGAGGTATCTTCTGTGCCGTGAGCCACCGCTTCCATGGCCTCTGCCGCACCACGTCTTAACGTATAGACATTTGCGACATCACCACGTCGAATATGAGTTAACAATATACTGGTAGTGGTCGACTGAGGGGAAACGGCGATATCGATTTCATTACCCTGCAACAAGTCGGTATAAGCGGGACGGTTGATTAACACCATGGTCTTACGAGCACCTAACCGTTTGGCGAGCATCGCCGACATGATATTGGCTTCATCTTTATTGGTAACCGCAATAAAAACATCCATTTGGTCAATATTTTCATCCACCAGTAATTGCTGGTTACTGGCATCACCATGCAAAACGATGGTGTCATCTAAATCATCACTGATGGCCATGGCTTGTTTGGCATTCATTTCCAACAGTTTTACATAGTATTTATCTTGCAGAGCCCGCGCGAGTCCACGACCAATATTACCGCCACCAGCAATCATGATTTTCTTATAAGGATTTTCGAGTTTTTGTAACTCGCCCATGATCTGCCTAATGTGATGACTAGCAGCGATGAAGAACACTTCATCGTCAGCTTCAATAACGGTATCGCCGGTCGGCATAATCGCTTTGCCACGACGAAATATTGCGGCGACACGCGCTTCAATATTGGGCATGTGTGAGCGCAGTGTTGAGAGTGTATTGCCGACTAGCAATCCACCATAATAGGCCTTAACCGCGACCAAACGAAGCAAGCCTTCTGCAAAGTCCATGACCTGAAGTGCACCAGGATTTTCGATCAGTCGGTGAATATGCTTCACTACCAGCTGCTCAGGACTTATCACCACATCAACGGGTAAATTGTCCGAATTAAATAAGGTCTTTTCTTTGAGGTAATGCGGCGAACGAATTCGAGCGATTTTGGTGGGGGTATTAAAAACAGAATAAGCCACCTGACAAGCGATCATATTAGTTTCATCGCTGTTGGTTACGGCTATGACCATATCGGCATCTTCAGCACCAGCTTGCCTGAGGATATGAGGATGAGATCCGTATCCGACAATGGTTCGCAAATCGAGCTGGTCTTGCAAGGCTCTTAATTTTTTGGGGTTAGTGTCGACTAGCGTAATATCGTTGTCCTCACCCGCTAAACTTACTGCGAGGGTTCCACCAACTTGCCCAGCCCCTAAAATAATTATTTTCATACTATTTTTTTACTCAACTAACTTACAGCGTAACCATACACCCAAATGCCACTTTTTGCATAATAATACCGATCAGCTAGGTTTTTCTAAGCCGCATAAATAAAAGCCATCCATTTGTAGGTCACCTGGAAAGATTTGCAGCCCCACACTGGCTGAAGGTTGTAACTTGCCATCGATCGATTTCGGTAAATCGGCGACACGAGCTTCATTTTCAGATAGAAAATTCTCTATTTGCAATTGATTTTCTAGTTTAAAAATTGAGCAAGTCGCATAGACCAATTTCCCACCCGGCTTAAGGAGTTGCCATGTTTTCCGTAAAATTTGAGATTGAATTTCGACCAATGCTGCAATATCAGTTTTCTTACGATGAAGTTTAATGTCGGGGTTTCGGCGGATCACACCGCTGGCAGAACACGGAACGTCAATCAAGATCCGGTCAAACAGCTGGCCATCCCACCAATTCTCCAGCTCGAGGATATCGGAGCATTTTAGTTCACACTGCATTCCAAGCCGCTCTAAGGTTTGCTCTATCCTCAGTAAACGAGTTTCAGACATTTCAACAGATACTAGTTGGCAGCTCGGTTGACGTTGCAAAATATGCGTCGTTTTGCCACCAGGAGCCGCACAGCCGTCTAGAACTCGTTGCTCAGGCTTAAGATCTAGCCAATCCACCACTAATTGAGCGGCTGCATCTTGCACCGTGACTTGTCCAGATTCAAACCCAGGCAACTTAAATACGTCACACGGCGTTTCTAGAACAATACCATCACTTGCCAGCGGATGCGCTTGTGCGCTGATTGAATGTTGACTGAGCTGCGATAGATATTGGTCCCGAGCCAACTTTAGAGTATTCACCCTAATGGTCATTGGAGCTCGCTGATTATTGGCGGTTAAAATCGCTTGCGATCGTTCCGGCCAATCATCTTCTATCTGTCGAATAATCCAGTTTGGATGAGATGTTTGGAAAGTCTTAGCATGGTTGAGTTTAGTTTCAATCTCTGACACTCGACGTAAATAGTTTCTTAAACATGCATTGATTAGCCCTGACGCCCATGGCTTTTTGATTCGCTTACACAACTCGACAGTCTCGGAGATAGCCGCATGATCGGGTACCGACATGTATCTAAGTTGGTAAATCCCCATTACAAGAATTACCCACACATCCTGATCTTTCTGCTTAAGCGGCTTTTCTAGTAATTGATCGAGAATCGCTTTGATTTGATGGAAATATCGCAAGCTTCCGAATAATATTTGTTTAGCAAAGGAAATATCCTTACTGCCAACACCTTCTGAAACTTCAGCTCTGGATAAAATGTCATTAACCGAACGACCATCATTGATGACCGCTGAAAGCCATTGAAATGCCAGTCGGCGAGATGATTTAGTATTATTTGCCGACTTCTGTTGCATACTAATCAAGTTCCGAATCAGGTTTTCCCAAGCACTCGTTCTCAGTAAACCAGGCTCGTTTAGAATTAAGAACTTCCGCGACTTGCATTGCTCGACTACCGTCAGTTTGTAATTGTTGCAAGCCAAGGTATTGACCATCACCACATTCGATCACAATTTGATGTTTAGTTATCTCAATGATTTTTCCAGGATTTGACGAGGCAGAATCTGCCGAGCCAAAGGAAACAACCTGAGCCTGCCATACTCTCAAGCGGTTTGAACCAACGTAAGTAAAACTGACCGGCCAAGCATTGAAGGCTCGAATTTTACGCTCAATGGCAACTGCCGATTCACGCCAATCGATTTCAGCTTCGGCTTTAGTTAATTTATGCGCGTAACAAGCAAGCTCATCTTGTTGTGGTTCTCCTGGAAACAAGGGAGAACCTGTTTGTTGATCAAAGTTCGCTAACAACTCATTAATTGATTGGCAACCGATTTGAGCTAAGCGATCGTGCAAACTGGAACCGGTTTCTTCGGCAGCTATTTCGCAGTTTGATTTTAAAAGCATATTACCGGTATCTAACCCCTCATCCATTTGCATGATGGTTATGCCTGTCAATTGGTCTCCAGCCTGAATAGCTCTTTGAATCGGAGCGGCTCCTCGCCATCGTGGTAATAGCGATGCATGAATATTGACGCAACCGAATTTTGGCGCCTTTAGTACATCACTTGGCAATATCAGACCATAGGCAACCACAATCATTATATCGGCGTTATAGGATGTGAGCTTTTCAAGTGGGGTTAAACCCGTCTCATCAATTTCTTGATTAAAGCGAAGTGGTTGTTCTACAGGTAAGTTATGAGACAGTGCAAGCTGTTTAACTGGGCCTGCGGCCAACTTCTTACCACGCCCTACGCGCCTATCGGGCTGACAATACACTGCACATATTTGATGACCGTGCGACAAAAGAGATTCTAATATAGTCGCCGAAAAATCAGGCGTTCCAGCAAAAATAATGCGTAATGGTTGGCTTGATGACATAAAAACTAAGATCCAAGATGACAAAAGCCAGCTAGATACTGGCACATAAGCGCTTACTTAATACTCTAAGTAAGCGATCAAAGATTACATACTGCTGGTTGATTTAACTTTTTGTTCTTTCTCTAATTTCTTTTTAATCCTTTGTCTTTTTAAAGCAGACAAGTAATCGACAAAAAGTTTCCCTTGGAGATGATCGAGTTCATGTTGAATGCAAACCGCTAGTAACCCATCTGCATCCATCGTAAATTCTTTGCCATGCCTATCTAACGCCTTAATTGTCAGAGCATCGGCCCTCTCGACTCTGGCGTAAACACCTGGAAAAGAGAGGCATCCTTCCTCCATTTCCTCAACGCCGCGTAATTCGATAATTTCTGGGTTGATAAAAACCAGCGGATTATCTTTGTTTTCCGACACATCGACGATAAATAATTGATAATGGTAATCCACTTGTGTCGCAGCCAAACCGATACCTGGCGCGGCATACATAGTCTCAAACATGTTTTCTATCTGAGATTCGAGTGGTTTTGCAAAGCTCGTTATAGGAACAGCTTTGGTTCTAAGTCGTGGATCTGGGTATTCGAGAATTTTTAATAAAGCCATAGTGTGTGACGCAAGTTATAGTAAAAACATAAGAAATACTGCTAAGATTATGATCATACTGGAAAATTTGTAGAGTTTATACTGGGTTTTGTGACTTATTTTGCGCTAAAATGGATGCAACGCTCAAAAATTCATCTATTATTTAAGCAATAACACAAGTAATTGCGAAGGAATCGGAGAATGAAAAAGTTAACCATTAGTCTCATTTCAGCTGCGCTGAGCTTTTCGGCATTATTCAGCAGCGCTGCAGAACTGCGGGATGATCACCCTGAGTTTCACGTGGTCCAGCCTGGAGACACCCTTTGGGACATTTCTCAGTCCTTTTTGAAATCCCCTTGGAAGTGGCCTGAAATATGGCATGTCAATGAACAAGTTGATAACCCACACCTTATTTTTCCTGGTGATGTACTGTCTTTGGTTTATGTTGATGGCCAGCCAAGAATCACGAAATCTAATAAATTACCCAATGGCACCATTAAGTTAACTCCGAGAGCCCGTGAACTAAGCGCTGATCAAGCGATTACCACTATTCCTTTGGATGCCATTCTGCCTTTCTTAACTTCGGCGAGAGTATTGGATGAAAACGAACTGGATATGGCTCCTTACTTAGTCGGTAGTGACAGTGAACGTTTACTAGCCGCTCAAGATCATAAGGTTTACGTTCGTGGTATCGAAAATGAAGTCACCGACAACTTTTCGTTTTTCAGAATCGGCGACAACTATATCGACCCACAGACAGGTGAGTACTTGGGTACTGAAGCCATCCATTTAGGCGAAGGTTTAAAAATTCAATCTGGCGATCCTGCGGTGCTTCGCGTAAAGCGCTCTATTGAAGAATTAAGGTCTGGTGATAGAGTTTGGCCAACCAATGACGATCAAATCCGTCCTGTGTATTTCCCAAGAGCACCTGAAAACTTTGCCGGTGGCCAGATTATTTCGGTTTACGGTGGTGTCGAGCAAATTGGTCAGTTTGATATTGTGGTAATCAACCGTGGCGAACGAGAAAACATCGAGGTCGGTCATGTACTTGATATCTATCAACGAGGTAAAACCATTGTTGATAAGATTGCTACAGAACGTCGTCTCGAAAGCGAGGAAGTCGGTGTATTCACTAAAATTAAAGAAAGCATCACCAATGAGAAGCAACAAGTGACTCTGCCTGACGAGCAAGCGGGCCGATTAATCGTTTTTAGAACCTTTGAAAAAGTCAGTTTAGCCTTAGTTTTAAAAGCTAATCGAACCATACATACCATGGACAATGTAAAAACACCGTTATAAACTGAGGATTCGCTAATTTAGCAAACTATCCCAAGGAGTGGGATTGCCATGGCCTCAAAGCAAGACAGAGTCTCAAACCAAGATAAAAATTCTTATAACAATCACGATCTCCAAGTTAATCCTGCACAAATTCCAAACTCAGCGACAGAAGATGAATTGCTTCATCTTTTCGCTTTACGTTCGAGCAATGGTATAGGGCCGATTGGGGCTAGTAAATTACTTGCCCATTTTGGCTCTGCGGCTGCGGTGATGACGGCGAGTGACAAGGAACTGTTAGACTCAGGACTAAAACCTAAACTCATTCAAGCCCTCAAAGAAGTCGACTATCAGCAATTTGATAACACTTTAGAGTGGTTACAAAAACCCAACCGCTGGGTGATACCCCTTGGTTCAAGCCATTACCCGCCACTACTCGCACAAACCGCCACGCCACCTTTATTCTTGTTTGCAATCGGCAATATAGAGCATTTGCTTACACCACAAATTGCGGTAGTCGGCAGTCGCTCGCCGACACTCCACGGCATCACCAATACTCAAAGCTTTTGCCAGCAATTAGTGGTTGAAGGTCTAACTATTACTAGTGGCCTTGCCCTCGGAATAGACGGCGAAGCACACCGAACAGCGCTTGCCAATAACGGCTATACCGTGGCTGTCACCGGAACGGGATTATCTCGAGTTTATCCAGCGTGTCACAAAAAGTTGGCGCATGCTATCGCAGACAGAGGTGTAATAATTTCTGAGTGCTTTCCCCATGAAGGTATTTCAAGTGGCAGTTTTCCTAAGCGCAATCGAATCATCGCCGGACTAATCTTGGGCACGTTAGTTGTCGAAGCAGCGAAAAAGAGTGGCTCTCTAATTACGGCGAATATCGCAATGGAAGAATCGCGAGAAGTTTTTGCGGTGCCCGGCTCAATCAACAACCCTTTAGCTGCAGGCTGTCACTGGCTGATTCGCCAAGGGGCAAAACTAGTCGAAAATAGCCAAGATATTATTGAAGAACTAACATCTTTGGAATCAGCTCACCGACTCACTTCCCCAATTGATACCAGACCAGCCCTAAACAGTGAGGCTGCTGATTTTCTCAAACACATCGATTTTGAAACCACCAGTTTGGATTTGATCCTACTGAGAACACAATTACCGCTAGAATCCGTAACAAATATGCTGTTATTATTGGAGCTAGACGGTTGGCTCACCAATACAACTGGTGGCTACATGAGGATTTAGCATCTACAAAATGAGATATTCCTCATTAATCAAAACCGCAAACTGTCATTTGACGGTTAAAATTGGTCACTTAGTTTTTGGGGAAATAAATGAAAACTGAATTGATGGATGTATTGCAGTACATTTTCGAACGTTTTCAAGAAGATGCTTTTGTAGCCATTGATGAAACTCACTCTCTGGTTTCTGAGCTCAAAGAAGTAGGTTTTAAATCGGGAGAAATCGATTTTGCCTTGGATTGGCTAGACGGCTTAATTGATGCTAGCTCCGAGTCCTTTGCCCCGGTTAGCGGTAATCTCACTCAGACCCGAATTTTTCATCCGTTAGAACTCAAATACTTTTCTGTTGAAGCACGTGGCTTTCTTTACTTCCTTGAACAAGTGGGCGTGCTTGATAGCCACAGCAGGGAGGCCGTCATCGATAGAGTGCTCGCTTTAGAATCTCCTCAGCAGATCGATTTGGATCAACTCAAATGGGTGATCAGCATGGTGTTATTCAACATTCCTGGTAAAGAAGAAGCGGCAATCTGGCTAGAAAATATTGACGCCTGTTTTCACTAGCGAGCGGAATAAGCCCGTCAACCAAGATTAGCTGCGCTATTAGTCGCGCCCTTTCTGGTATAGCCGAGCACCATCGGGTTGAGCTTTGAATCGCTTATAATCCCAAACGTACTGCTCTGGATAAGCTTTGATAATTCCCTCTATTTGCTGATTTAATCCAGTATTAAACACTTCAACCTGTTTTTCTTGATCATTAAAGTCTGCAATTTCAATATGAATGCTAAATCCCAGATCCTTTGAGTTTCGAATACAGTAAGCAAAAAGTAATTTTGCTCCCGTTTTTTGTACCAACTTATGTAACAAAGTCATCGTATAAGCTGGCTGTCCAAAAAAAGGCACATGCACACCCGCACCTTTTTGTGGCACTTGATCGGGTAAAATCACCATCAATCCACCTTGCTTTAACTTTCGCAACAAATTCAACACTCCTCGATTATCGGCCGCGAATGGCTGGCAACCAAATTGACTACGCGCTTTGTAGATTAGCCGATCCAATTGTGGAATCGGTGAAGCGCTGTAAAGCCCGAACATCGGATAATTGATTTGCACCCATTGAACTAAAAATTCCCAATTGCCAATATGCGGTGTCACTATGATTACCGGCTGATTATCGCTGCTAGCATCATTAATCAGCGATTGATGTTTGACACAGGTAATTTGTCGTTCAATTTCCGCCTGACTGCCAAGCCAAGCTTTGGCAAACTCGGGCAATAGTTTTCCACTGGCAGCACTAGCTCGTTTAGCGAGTAACTTTCGTTCATCGACTGTTTTATCAGGAAAGGCTATCTTTAAATTGGTCAAAATCACTCGACGTCGTTTTTCTGACAAATGATAGGCAAGCAATCCGAGCTGGCCACCGAGAAAGCCGGTCAACCGATCCGGGAGCCAGTTCATCAATTTCAATAGACTGATAATTAAAAAGCCTTTGAGTGGAAAAATGCTTTTTTTAATCTCAGTCCAAGTACTCATAACTCACTTATTGATTTAGTAAATTAGCCGGTGAAAACTGATCGGTGAGTGGCTCGACAGTCTCATCCCAATCAACTTTTGCATTAATTCGTGAAAGCGCTTTGTACAAATTAACACCATAAGGCGCTAATTTTTTGGCGAGCGCTTCATCCATTTTAAACTGTTGGTCAATTGCCGAACAGTTACAGCCAAAAATAATTCGATTGCCTTTAGAGGGTGATTTTAAAATTCTGACTTGATCAAACACCCTTTGATAGGTAACTGACTCATAATCATACAACTTACTACCGTTAAAAGTATTTGCGGACAATAATCCACCTTGGCTAAGCAAGTTTTTTGTCTCATTTAAGAATTCTACTGTTAATAAATGTTCTGGAATATAATCACCATTAAACGCATCCAATATAATCCAATCAAATTTTTGATTATTTTTGAGAGCTCGCTTCACGAAGACTCGACCATCGACAATTTTAGTTTGAATCTTGTCGCTCTCCTGATAATCAAAGTAACTTTTAGCCAGCTTTGCCACCGCGGGATCTATTTCTACCGAGACAACTTCCGTATCAGGTAATATTTCTGCAAACGCCTTGGGTAAACTACCACCACCTAAGCCAATAATTAGAATGCGTTTTGGGGCTTGATTGAAAGCTAATCCGGCCATTATGGATTGAGTATATTCAAAAACTAGCCGCTGTTTATTGGTGAGGTCGATACAGGCTTGGTTGGAGATTGCTCGCCTTCTAGTTTCAAATCGCATACATCGTTCGTTGTTATTTTCTGTAATAACGACATTGCGATAGATCGATCGCTCTTTATGAATGGTTTTAGCTGAAGCCGATGAAGCGACTAACATGGCAAACAAAACGATGGTCAGTTTTTGGGATAAACTATCAAACATATTGATTCCTGATGTATCTTTTCGGTGACGTATAAAAGTTAACTTAGCTTATCTGCTATTAAACCGATGTTGCCGCTTTGTCCGTAGATTGTTGTTCTGAAAAGCTGATGACTAGCGCTAGAGCCCCCGCAGAAAACATGATTCCGGATGTTAACCAAAGGATCTGGTTCATTTCAAACCACAATACAAAATAGAATGACGTCATGATAGTACCTATTGCGCTGCCAAAGGTCGAAACAAAGTATAAGAAGCCAGCAGTATGCCCCGAGGAAGCGGTCGACTCTGTAAGTATTCTTACTGAGTAAGGCGCGATCATTCCCATGATAATTGTCGGTACTAAAAACATGATGGTAGACGCTAACAGTGAGCCATATCGAGGATCTTCAACAATTGAAAATACGAAATCCATAATCGGCTCGGAAAACCAAATTGTTGGAATAATTGCTATGGCAGCGCCAATATAAATGAATCCATATTTAGTGACGCTGGGTTGATAAAGTGAGTATTTACCACCGATTAGATAACCAATAGACAAGGCCAACATAAAGATCGTAATAATACTCCCCCAAACATAGACACTACTACCGAAATAAGGGGCAAGCAGCTTTCCGCCAATTATTTCGAAGCACATGATTGAGAAACCCGCGCAAAATGCCAACAACAAAATAGTAACTTTTTTCATACTAACCCAAGCAAGCAAAAATCAATGCTTAAAGATACAGATGTTCAAAGACCACAGCAACCACTGTTGAATACTGCCAAGCTAGGATTGTTCTTTAAATCACATTGACTTAAGATTAGGCTAACCAATCCGTTAACCCTTCGAGTGTTATGCGCCGAGCCGATCGACTTTTTCAGATTACTCAGATCCTACGGAATCGTAGAATGGTGACCGCAAAACAGCTAGCCGAACGCCTAGAAGTTTCCGAACGAACCATTTATCGAGATATTCAAGATTTAAGCCTTTCAGGAGTACCTGTTGAAGGAGAGGCTGGGGTTGGATATATGCTGAGACATAGCCTCGATATTCCACCGATTATGTTTAATCAAGACGAAATAGAAGCATTAGTTCTCGGCGTTAAAATGCTCAAAACTTGGTCCGGCAATCAGCTGGCACAATCGGCACAGAGTGCACTCGATAAAATAGAAGCAGTACTTCCTCAAGAACGTCGTACTGAGTTGAACCAACAAAAATTATTTGCTCCAAATTTCTCAGTTAGCCAGCATCAACGAGATAATTTTGAAGCATTGCGCCACGCTATTAACCAGCAATACTGTCTTACCATAGATTATCAATCCGTTGCTGGAGAGCACTCGAGCAGGCAAATTGAACCACTTGGATTGTATTATTGGGGGCGAGTTTGGACCTTAGTTGCTTGGTGCCAGTTACGTGAGAACTTTCGAGTCTTTAGAGTTGATCTAATAAAATCAATTGACAATCAACGACTTAAGTTTGACTCCTCACACGGCCAATCTTTGGATGACTATATTGCGATCCAAAAAGCACGTTATGCTGAATGCGATATAAAATAGTTAGACTAAACCTCTAGACAAAAGCCAGTTAAAAAACTACTTGAGCTTAGAAATAATGGAAAAAGCTCTTGAAACACCGCTCTGATTAACTCGCTTATTGTTTTCTTCGATAATTGGCTCTTCTACAAAACGCGTTTGGGCCAACCGTTCTGCAATAGACGCTTGTTCTATAATCGACTCCGAATTACGATCGCTGCTGCGAACCACTATCGATTCTAAATCTGCTAAGAATTTTGGATCGTTATCACACAACTTTTCTAATTTTTGTAATAGCTTGTTGGTTCGGTACTCTCTGATTTTTTCGCTACTCGCCTTACGATCAAAGAACTGGCTAATTTGTGCTAACCAGCCATCGAAAGTTTCTGTTTCCGAGTCGTTACGAATGAATTTTGGAATTGCTGGAATCGTTTCAACATTGATCACTTCAGTCGCTTCGGATGGTTGAACATCTTCTGGGCTAATCTGGTCGGCTTGATTTACTGTTTGCTGAGATTCTGTCGGAGTGTCAGTTGTTTCTTCGGCTTTATTATCTGCTTCTGTATTCGGTAGAACTTCAGCGTTCCCCGATACAGCTTGAGTCTCTGTCGTTTGATGATCAGATGGAACGTCCAACAAGTTACGACCTAGAGTGCGTACTATTCTGCGTAAACATTGGCTGGCTAAACAACTAGGACTATAGCTGACAACCGGAGTTTGGCTTAATACCGCAGCCGACATAAATGAGTCTTCACTAATATAGCCGATGGCGGTGACTTGCGCTCCAATGTATTTTCTAACGGCACCAGCAAAACGTTTGTAAATGCTGGTTGCAGCAGCAGCGTTATTTACTCGGTTAATCAATACGTTGTAAAAGGGTTGGACATCTTTCATACGTCTAATTAATCCGAACGCATCGGTTAACGAAGTGGGTTCTGAATTAATCACCAATAACGCATGGTCAGCGAGGGACAAATAATTGCGAACCCCTTCATCTATTCCAGCCGCAGTATCAACTAGAATTACATCGTAATGAGGTTTTAGCTTTTTTAACAATAAACCGATTTGTGTCTTATTGGGTGGAGTATCGGATTCTTGTTGGCTGATTCCTGAAGCCGACGGTAGCACGTCAATGCCGTGCTCAGACTGAATCATGCAAGAAATGGGATCGAAATTTGGCTCAAATAGATCTCTGGGTTGATTAGTGGCAGGTATGCCAAGAATTAGATTAATGTTAGCCAGTCCGTGATCGGCATCAATCACACAAACTCGACGACCTGTTTTAGCAAATAGGACACCCAAGTTTGCCGAAATATGAGTTTTACCTACCCCACCTTTTCCGCTGGTTATTGCAATAATGCGTGCATTTCTTGTCATTCGTACCTAATCAGCCGGCATAAAGTAGTCAGTCACTTTGTTTGCGCCAGCAGTCCCTAAATTGATTGATAGGTTAAAAGAATAGCTATTCGATCATGTCAGCTCGTTTGGCTAATATTCGTACTATTCTAAATCGGCCAATAACAATAAGCAATCAGCAAACGGCCTCTTTAGAAGGATTTTTTAGACCGTTTCATGCTCACTTACATTTGATCCGTAGTAATCGTGGTTTTCTCGCGCTAATATCAATAGAAATCGACAAGGAGCCTATTTTATGAACAGCATAGTCCAAAACAAATCCATGACCTCTGGTTTACCAGTTCGACAGACCAAGCCGGCACACTCAACTAAGCCTTGTCGCTGGGTTAAACCCGCGGTGCTAGCGATGTTTATGAGCTTGAGTGCTCTAATCGGCTCTGTGAGCTATGCGGAAAATCATATTTATTTAGTTCGACACGCCGAGAAACAGGCGGACGGCACTCGTGACCCTAGTCTAACCGAGCAAGGTCTGCATCGCGCAGAGCTATTGGCCAAACGACTTTTGGATAAAAAGATCACTACTGTTTACTCTAGCGACTATCAGCGAACCAAACAAACCGCTAAGCCTCTCGCCGAAAAATTGGGGATCGAAGTTAGTCTATACGACCCCAGAAAGCTTCAAGAATTTGCCAATCAGCTAAAGTCTCGCAGTGATAATATTTTAGTTGTCGGTCATAGTAATACGACACCGGCACTTGCCTATTATTTAGGAGGAGATACGTTCGGTGATATCGATGAGTCAGAATACGATCGTCTCTATCATTTGAAAATACAGGATGGCAAAGTCGAATCGACTTTATTGCGTTCTCAACCGGTAAAACAATATGCGCCGATACAAGCGATAGCAATCGACAACACAAGGTTTAGCGCGCTACAAAACACTTATCAAATGAGCTTTCGTGGCAAACCGATCGGTAAAGCGATACACACACTAAAAAGCACTGAAAATCATTATCTGCTCGCCGAAAAAACGATGGTCGAGAGTTTTAAGATCGATGCCGATATCGACTTAACCATTAACAAGAAAAATCTACAGCCAAATTCTATGAGCATGAAGGGCACTATGGGAGAACCGGTTGATATCGCTCTCACTTGGAAAGGGGACAAAGTTATTGGACACAGTCTGCAAGCGCGCGCGGCTTATAAACAGCAGGGAAAAATCGACGTCAATCGAACACTTTCTCCATTCAGTGTAGAACGAAGCTCAGTATTAATGCTGGTACACCTGTTTAATTTGACGCCCGGCAAGTTAAATACATTTCAATGGTATAACGGTTATGACAACACAGTAAAAACCATCGAAGCAAGCTATTTAGGCGATAAAAAAATTACTGTACCGGCCGGAACATTTGAAACTGAAATGATTCAATTATTGGGAGGTGCGCCTTCGCAAGTTTATTATATTTCTAAAGAGGCTAATCCCAAAGTGATTCAAATCGAAGTACTTGCCAGCCCTTGGCAGTACCAATTGCTCAAATCTAAACCTCTCTAGTATTTTATGACCTAGATTGCTCGAGCTGAATTCACTCAAGCGGGATTGGCTCGAGCGAGGTCTGTTTGCCGCTACCTGAGTTTTCTTATAATGGGTTTTAGTTTTTGGGCGCTATTTAATCAGGATCTATTTCCGTAATAACTTTTGTTTTTACTGAGTTGGCGATAAAGCACTGCTCATGCGACTGATGATGCATCTTTTCTAGCTGAGCAAAACTTGGTTGGCGCTCCCCAGAAAACTTAATTTTGGGCCTTAGTGTTACTTTGGTCATGGAAATTTTTCCAGTGTCATCTTTTTCCATTACACCCACCGCTTGATCGGTATATTCGTCAACAACAAATTTTCGTTTAGCAGCAATCGATAGAAAAAATAACATATGACAACTTGATAATGACGCGACAAATGCTTCCTCTGGATCCACATTGGCCTCGACAGAATATGGTAAGGGAACCACATGAGGTGATGATGAAGCCGCCACCGTAACACCGCCATCAAATTGCCATTTGTGACCTCGACTATATTGATTATCGATATAGTTTTCTTGCGGCTGACGAACCCAGTTGACGGTGGCGCTGTACTCAGACATATCTGTCTCCAATGTGAGCTTAAATACCTATTGGGTAAGAATAATTTGGTCCGCTGTTGTTTTCAAGTTCTAGCTTTCATTGATTGCTACTAATCCATTCAATCGCCGCGCTTAAACCTAAGTCTTGCTGATTTTGACGCTGCTCTAATGTAAAGAATGGTTGCTGCTGATCGACTGGAATACCGGCGCCTTCCCATTCATCACCATTAACACTGAGATAGAATTCATTGGACAGACTATAATTTAACCCGTGCGGCAAAGACAAGGGTAGGATATCCGACAAGCCTCCGGCGCTATCTTCACCGATTAATCGAGTATTGTTTCGCGCTTTAATCGCCATGGCAAACGTTTCAGCCGCGCTAGATGTCGAGGTGCTAGTCAACATTGCTACCGGACCTGTAAATCGGTTGCTACTAGCTGGTTTTGTGATGACCCTTTGTAGTTCAGTTCGCCCCGCGCCTAACCTAGCCTGTTTGCTATAAACATGTAAATCGGATTCGATTAAATGGCTAACAACCATTCGTCCGACAAAATCATCACCGCCACCATTGGTTCTAACATCAATAATAATGCCATTCACATTAGCAAAATCACTAAACACTTTATTCAGATCCGCTTGAATCAAAAGCGTGTTTTGTTGCACCGAATTACTTTCTAATCCCAATTCCTCCGCTTCCATGGTTTCCATTGATAGGTAACCAATGTTATCGGGTAACACTCCCCAAACCATGTTTTCTGACTCATTCAACTTGAGGTCATTGACATTATTAAAATAGCCAAGAATTATTTCGGAAACAGTATCTAGCTGCTGCTGATAATAATCCGCAAAAGCGTCAGCATCATCTTGAGTATAGGGCTCTGTAATCGCAAATAACTCAATAAATTCGTCGAGAGCGATATCGCTGAGATCGGGTTTACGATTAACGCTAAAATCTTCATCAAGATTTTCGTTTTCTAAACTCACGTGAAAGTCTAGTAATGGTTCAATGAGCGCAGCTAACACCGAAAACAACTCTTCTTCGGTGGTAGATTCATCAATGACTTGGTCGGCTTCACTATACAACGCCGCCCAATCAACATCTTCAATATGAAAGAACGCATAATGCTCATTAAACGTTTGCCAAAAAATATCGAAATCTAGTTGCGGATTAAACTGGTAACCAGAATCACCGCGCTTGGCAATCACCCCGTTACTACAACTTGCTGGCAATGATTTTTGCCTTTGCATTACCATACCGGGTTGTTTGGCATTATCAAATGTGACAACAATTGACTGCAAGTCGTCGCTCATTTCGCTACTGTTCACAAAGTCTTGGTAGCTGATTTCTAGGTCCCAACTTTGACAATATTCCGAAGTACTTTGATAGAGGACAATTTTTTCGTTACTTAGCGACGCAGTGATCCCATAACCAGGGGCATGCCAAATATCATTAATGGTAAGTTCTTTAACCGCTTCTTTTACATTGCTATTGCTGCAGCCAACAATCAAAAAGCTTAATAGGCCAGTATTGATAAGTACCCAAAGTATGCGTCTCATTTAATTCTCCACTCTTGTCTGTTTGAGCGGAGTAGATTACAAAACGATAGCAAGAAACTCTTTGAGTAAATTGTTGAAATAATGTAGCAAGTGTAGGTTAATGTAGATAGGTTTTAAGCGATGTGATGAATCGGTGCCGAGCAACCTGATTAGGCTATTGCTTTTGCTTCGCCTGATTGGCTAATTCTATCGTATGAGTTAATAGTGATTGATCACCAAGTTTGCCATGTCCTGGAATAACGACTTTGGCATCAGTAAATTTCTGTTGTACTTTTCTAACGGTTTCACTCCAAGAGTCTATTGAGCCATCAGCGGTATAACCCATACCCTTTGATGCCATGCTTCGAATTAGGCAGCCGCCCACAAGGATCTTTTCATCGGCAAGCCAAACGACAATATTATCCATTGTGTGTCCCGCTCCGGGAAAGTAAGCCTGAATTTTATTCTTCAACAACCAGTAGCTATCTCCCTCAAAGCCAATTGAAGCTAACGCTTTGTTTTCTTTTTCTAAGAGTTGATTAGTCAGTTGTGAAGCGACGGTTTTTACACCTATTTGATTGAGGTATTCGATCCCAGAGCTACGGTCATCGTGAAAGTGAGTTGAAAGACTTGCTTGTAATAAGAATCCTTTTTGTTTGATCCACTCAACTAATATTTTGGTATCTTTCTTTTGCCAGGGAGTATCAATGATATAAGCATTTTTCTGATCGATCACGACCAAACCATTGGATGGAGTAAATTTTTGTTTCCATAAATTATAAGAAACGTGTTGATAAACATCAGCGCTTAATTGAGTTATTTCCATTTCGCCATTTTTAATATCAGCGAAGGAATCACGGCAGAAAATAACTAATGAAATGACCAATAATAATTTGTTTAGCATAGAGGGATTGCTCTTAACTAGAAATAGCTCTTAACAGAAAACTACTGATTTAATTTATCCGATCTTAGTCGTGCACGGTATTTGCCGCGCGCTAACTCTTGCATATCTTCAACGGTATCGCTTTCATCAACAATTTCTCTTCCAAGTAATGTTTCGATAGCATCCTCGAGTGTTACGATTCCTGCTGTTTGACCAAATTCATCTTCGACCAAAAACAAATGAGCACGCTCTTTGATAAATAAATCAATCAATTGTTGGACCGGGAGTCTTTCCGCAACACGAGTAATAGGTATAACGTGATTTTTTAAGGGTTCGTCACCTTTGCCTTGACGCTCCAATGAGAACAGATCTCGTTTGATCACCTTACCAACAATATCGTCAATACTTTTGCCGAAAACTGGCATTCGGCTAAATTGTTGAGTTTGCGGTAAGTCCAGGGCCTGAGTCACAGTTAATTCTTGATCGAGCATATGCACAACGCTTCGCGGCGTGAGCACACGTTCGGTTGGGATTTCTCTTAAATTTAGAATGTTATTAAGATATTCATTTTCTTGCGAAATTAAATTTCCATCCCGATGCCCTAGGGAAGCCAAGGCTAGAATTTCTTCACGAGTTATCTCATGGCCTTCGCCACTACTAAATAATCGGGTTAAGCGAGTGGATATCCACACAAGTGGATATACCAATTTGACTAGCCAAGTGATTATGAACGCCGATGGAGCCGCCAGTTTTCGCCAAAAGGTCGCTCCCAGCGTTTTTGGAATGATTTCTGAGAAATAAAGAATAGCCAGGGTTAGTACGACTGCAATTAAGGTTTCCCATTGTGCCCCAAACACTTTGGCGGCTTGTGCGCCAACACCTGCAGCACCCATGGTATGAGCAAAGGTGTTTAAGATGAGAATGCTTGAGAGCGACTGATCGAGGTCTTCTTTAACTTTAATCAGGTTTTTTCCGGCTCTGGGGCTAGAATTGCTGATTTGCTCAACAAAGCTTGGGGTAACTGATAATAAAACCGCTTCAAGAATAGAGCAAAGGAATGAAACTCCTATGGCTATAGCCAGATATATCAACAACAATGTCATGTGGGTTAATAATTTCCCTTAATCTCAATTAGAAGGACTAGCAGTAGAACCTTTTGCTAGTTCTTCTAATATACAACGAACCGGATAAGGTTCAAAGTTCTGATTTGACTGATATAGACCATTTCAAAGAAAAATTACTAATAAATTCAATGGCCTTAACGCAGTTCTGCGATATTCTACTATTTTGCCCTTGTTGGCTTTTGAACAATAACCTCGATTTCGATCATCTCATTTGGGTTAAACAATCTTTCAACTTGTACCCAGCTGGATGCTGGATACCGGTCATTACTAAAAAATGCTTTTCGTGCAGCAGTCTCTGCTTTTAGTTTTTCTATGTCGGTCGTGTAAATAACTTCTTTAACAATATGGTCCATATTGAGCTGATAACCAGCGAGAATTTTTTCGATATTTTGATAAATATCAACCATTTGCCCTTTCAGAGTCTTTTTGGAACTTGTAATACCAGAAAAATACAAGGTGTTATCTACTTGAACCACTTGGCTATATCCAACCTGTTTTTCCCATGGGAAAACATGTTTTCGATCATTGAAATCATCAGCTTTAATGATCATTGGAAAAAGTAAGAGAACAGAAATCGATATTCGAATTGCAGTTAGCATTTTATCTCCTGTAGTAGGTCTTTTAAGAGTTGATCTAAGGTTTAATGGAGCGATGGTCTATTTAAATCTACTTGGCCTTGATTCTTAGTAAGACGATATCCGTCAACTGTCATTAGCCAAAGACCATCAATCTGTTGCGGTGGCTCACTGACTTCAAAAACCGTGGTAAACCAGCCAACACCCACTTCAATATTATCACCGATAAAGGATTTGATTGGCGCATCAATAGTTGTTGTGGTTCCGCCTATCACTTTTCTATATGAAACTTTACCATCCTTAGTGATCACTAGTCTTACATTGGCATGTTGCCAATCACCTTGATAATCGAGCTTGTCGAGAGGCAGCGGTTCACTACAACCAGAAATTAGTAGGATGAATAATAGTATCGATATAATTCTAAGTTTCATTGACTCTTATTACCGCTTTGTTTTACTAAGTATTGATTATAGTTTGTATTCTCGCCGCACATCGTTGATTAATCGTTTTCTAGAGCTTCGTTCTCTTTCGTGAGGTGCAAACAAAGCACTTGATGAATCTAATAAATCTACCGCTCTCGTTAATTGTTGCAATTGATTAGCGGTTAAATCGGTTTCACTAATTAATTCATTAATTTGGCATATCGAAAATTCCTTTGCTGCGATATCTTCCGGTAATCCTGTTCTAGTACAAAGACCGTAAGTACCGTCTAAAAAGTGCTGCCATTCATCATTGATGTGTGTATCTAATTGAGTAGCTAGTTTTTGGTCTAGTGTATTGTGGCCTTTCAATTTCAAATCCTTGATGGTCGATTTATAACGTTTTGAAAATATGTCATACACAACGTCAGGATTATTTTCCATTTTTAAAATGCCCAACCAAGACAAATAGCCTGCGGGATAATACTCAATGGTATATTGCTCATCATGCGCACCGAAGAAAGAATTACATTCTGTCGTCACCTTGAGGCGGTAAGAAGGCTTAGGCATCAGTTTATTTTTTTGATACTCAGAAAGCTGAGTCGCAGAGATTTTTGCTTGTTCTATTAACTGCTTGCCGGTTAAAAAATATTGATTTAAGTAGTCAATTAGTTCCATCTATAAAATTTCTCTTAGTTACAGTTAATTGATGTTAGTTAAGCGCTTTATCCAATCAGTGGCCGTTGAAAAAGATTCATGCATATTATTATGTCCTAAATCAGAGAATAGTACGTAACTATACTGACCACCTGTTTCGGTCAATTTTTTCAATCTTTGAATTGATAAATCAACCGGGACGCTACCGTCTTTCTCACCAAAGATCCATAACCCAGGAATATTTAGCTTTGCCAAGCTTTCACTCGGATCAGTATCCTTTCCCAAAAATTTTGGCCAAATATAAGGACGTTTTCTTGCTTTAAATGCTTGCTGATAGCTCGGTACTTTTTGACTGTCTAAATCAGCAGTGTATTTACTAAAGATATCTTCTTCACTAACTTTGCACACAGGGCCACTCCATAACACCATAAAATCGACTGTGCTATTTTTCTGTGCAGCAAGCGGAACAATCCACCCTGCCTGACTGATTCCTGCTAGACCCATTTTATGTTGTTTTGTTTTACTATGATCTTGCAATAACGAAAAGGCCGCTAAGGAATCATCAGCTAATAAATTAATATTTTCTTCACCGACGTTTTGTTTGCTTTCGTACTCTCCACCCGATTGGCCGACACCGCGTTTATCATAGACTAACGCGGCTATACCTGACTCTGCAAACCGCTTAGCCCAATACAAGCTTCTTGTTTGTTTACCGGAGCCATGCACAAAAACAACGACCGCTTTTATTGATTCAGTTTTAGGGAATACTAACGTTCCTGAAAGCGTTACACCATGGCTAACAAACTGAATGTCTTCCATAGGATATTCTTGAGTTATTTCTCCTTTAGCACTCAGTGCTAAACCGCCTAAAAGTCCGAGAAAAAACAAGTAGTAGATTTTCATAATTCGTTAAGTATTATTTAGTTAACATTAGGTTTTGGTTAGGACTCGCCATCTCTATGCTATCATAAGTTATCGAGTATCTGTGGCGGGTTTTGTTGAATTTCACATTCGCTGCATTGTTAGAATTTATTCATACAGACTTCTGTTTAGTAAATGAGGCAGATGTACGCTCTTTAGTCAATAATTGCCATTAACTTTTGCAGAGCGATTCAAATCGAATTTCGACTGACTCTCGCAGAACTGAGGTCTAACAAAAAAGCCGTTGCAACTTGTGAACGGCTTTTCTCGCAATCTCTATTTCGACTTTAACTTATCGGCGTTTTAGCGACAGGGCGATTAATCCGAATATCAACAGTAATGGTATACCACCACCGCCACCTGAACTACTCGGTGGTTCGGCTGGCGCTGAGACCGTCACTGATCGTGTCATACTACCGCTTCCACTTTGACTGTCAGTTACCGTTAATTCGACACTGTAAGTTCCTGCAGCGCTATAAGTATGATTAGGTGATTGAGAAGTGGAAGTGGTTGAATCTCCAAAGTCCCAAGCGTAAGTTAAAGTTCCTTGGCCACCACTCGAGGCGTCTGTAAAAGAGACTGTCAAGTCAGTAGCGCTAAAGCTAAAATCTGCGGTGGGTGCATTTGCCACGGCGGGGCGACTAATTATAAATGAATGACTACCCAAGAAGTCTGGATCAGACGCATTACCGAGCGCAGCAACACCAAACCACTTACCGCCTGACTGAGTCAATCCGGACCAAGCCATATCAATATTAAAGTTTGTTGTGCCATCTAATGAGGAAGGTGCGCTCAAAGTTATATCACTACTTACGGTGCTACCAACAACACCGTAACTGAGATCAACGGCGTCAGTTGCTCCAGTGCCGCCCTGCCAGTTTTGCACCATGACCCAATAAGTTCCAGCGACCGGAAAATCAATCACTATGTCTTCGTTAGCATCTGGAGAAGTACTACTTTTTAGTTCTTCAAATTCATCGGGCTGGCCATTACCGTTTTCGTCAAAACCAACGTAAAGATCCATGTCATTAGCCGTGGAATTATCGGTTTTAACCACTAACAATTGCGAACCAGCTACAACAGAAATTGTTCTAAATGCCACTCCATCTGCTAAGTCATCATACACTTCGCTATTATCTGAATCGGCTGCCAAATTCAACGTTTCAACCGTTGCTTGTGAAGCATAAACGGTCGTGGTTGCGTTGGCTTCAACGATACTACTTACATTAGTAAACTGATGGCTTCCAGAAGCCTCATCGCTATCCAGTTCAATATGTCCGCTAAACGAACTATTAATATTTTTTGCAACGACTGGTAGACGGGTTGAAGTAAAGCCACCTCCAGTCGGTACGAGAGTAACCGCTCCCATTAGCCACTCATTTTGAGCCGCATTCCCTGTATTGATATCAATATCGAGACTAATAGATTCATCGGCAGCCAAGGTAAAACTACTTTCTGAAACCGAAATGGTGCCATTAGCTGGCTGGGTAATATTGACATTCCAAGTAGTCCCACCAACTGCGGTAACAGTTCGAGACCAAGAACAATTCGAAAGGCAATTATTGTCAGCCATCGAAGGTAAGTTTAGTTCTTTTGGCTCTAACGCCGGACTAGTCAAAGCGGGATTAGCATTACGGAAATTAGCGCCAGTTTCACTGATCGTTAAACCTGCGTTTAACGCCGAGGGGATATCAATACGACCTCCACCAATATCAAACGAATCGGCATTAGTCACACCATCTTCCTTAGTCAATGCAATAGATCCAGAAGTAGCCAGCGCAGAATGAATTTGTGCTGGAGACCAGTTTGGTTGTAACTGCACTAGCAATGCCGCTGCACCAGCCGCATGTGGACTAGCCATCGAGGTACCGTTTTTAAAACCATAATCTACCGGCAAAATATCCGCAGCCAAAATGGACACACCAGGAGCAGCCAATGACGGAGCCAAGACTGATGCCGGATTCGCGTTAGGTCCGCGAGAGCTAAAACCAGCGACAATATCTCCGGCTGAAGGATCTAGGCCAACAGCACCATTGGTTCCAGTGATAGTAGCCATATGATCGCTACCACCGCCAGTTAACCAGTCTCGGACACTGGTTCCATCTGCTGCATTAATATGAATGCCTGGGATCACATAAATGTCATCCGCCAAGTTAGTTGCGCCACCGGAAACATTAGCTAGTATGTATCCACCGGCACCACCATCAGCGACATTTCTTGCTTTTTCGACTCGTGCAATTTCACCACGGTCACAAAGAACAATTTGGCCTGTAAAAGTATTCGCTGGGAATGGTGTAAGACATTGTTCTGGGTTGGTGTCTCCGTTATCGTAGTCTCCTGCGTAAACGATGGATGCTGTAATACTTCCGGTTAAGCTTTGCCCTACAATATCTGCGGGTGGTGTAGTCGTTCCGCCAGTCATTGATGTTAAGCCTTTATCTGGAAACGCGCCACGGTCATGAGTAGTTGCTGCAACACTGGTTAACCAAGGTGCATTGGCCGGCGCTCCCACAGTTTCAGCGAACGGCCCAGAATTACCTGCCGAGGTCATTACCACAATCCCAGCTTCTCGCGCGGATAGGTAAGCCATAGCACTAGCATCATTCCATGGCGACCCGACCGAATCAGAACCAAAGGAATAGTTAATCACATCGACACCGTCTAAGATGGCTTGCTCAATTGCTGAAGTCGAAGCGCCTCCAACGGTAGTTCCTTCAACATCAGCAATCTTATAACTAATGACATTGGCTCGCGGCGCGACACCCGATAACTCCATGCTATTGCCACCGCCCAGATCAAAATCGAGGGTATTACCTATTGCCGTTCCCGCCACATGAGTACCATGGCTGTTTTCATCACTCGGGTCGGTATTGTCCGTAACAAAGTTGTAACTACCAATTAATTTGCTATTACATAAACTTGGTTGTGCAACACAGTCCCCCAGGTACACGCCATTCCCAAGCGGATTAATATGGGTGTAGCCATCTGAAGGCGACACTTCAGCGAAAGATGGATGATCGTGGCGAATACCTGTATCGATTATTCCTACCACAATTCCTTCGCCGCGAGCTTGAGTGCTATTAAAGATCCCGCCCCAAACATCGGGCGCTTTAATCATTGTCGGCCCACGATCGGTATGCGGTTTATAGGTAAGCGTTGGTTGAACAGATTTAACCCCTTGAATCTGCTGCAGGCTCTGCGCTTGCTTAGCGGTAAGCTCTAAGGTAAAACCATTCAAGGCTGCCGAATAGCGGCGCTGCGGCTTAAGAGTTGTTTTTAAAGCTTTACTCGCAACGCTCAGTAAATCATCTTGCTGGCTCTTAAGATAAGACATATAAGCTTTGGATTGCGACGACTTGGCATTTAGCTTTCGCTGGCCGGTAACCGAAATATTGGTAGCCTTGTAGTTGCCGATATTCCCTTTGTATAGAGCAAGAGGTGGCTGTTCTAAAGTGACCATGTAGGTAGTTGTTTTATTGCCACTTTCTAAACTTTTGCTCGTTACACTGGAGTTACCCAGTATCAATGCCAGTAATAATACTGCATACACAAGTGATTTTATCCGCATACGGCTTTCCTAATTTAAGTAAATACATCATCAAATTTAGCAGATAACCCCGTTTTTCGCTTGTATAAAATTCACACAACCAGATCATTTACTGCGTTTAGATTAAAGCTTAAATACGAAGAAAGACCTCAATGACTATCGACGCTAACCTTATTCGTTAGCCCAAGCGTTTACTTTTCGAGTCTATTTCAAACGATTGCTGGGTGGATTTTATTTAGTCGCACAACTAGAGGGTTCGAGCGCGAGAACTTGATTGGATTCAAGTATTAGTTGGCGAACAGTTTTTGCGTAAGTACTGGAGTCAGTGCAATTAATCATTTTAAAACTGCCTCTTTTGTTTCCATCGACATAAATGATTGCATGAGGTGGTCGATTGTTTTCACATACTTTTATGATTTGATTAGTCGTCTCGGAATCATTGGTAATGGCAGCCCACTCATTAACCGCTACACCGAGAGATTTTATCAGTGAGTGTATTTCTTTTCGGCTTAACTCCAATTGGGTCGATATTTTACTGTTAGCCACACCGCAGTAGTTTCTAGTGTAATTACCCGTAAGAGAATTATACTCGGCATTAGGGAACTGGAGAATGATATCTGTTTTAGCTTCTAGCAATGAGCTGAAGAGCGTTAATACTAGAATCGAAATATGAGTGAGTGTTTTCATTGGTTTACCTGATGCTTTAAACGTCCGTTAAGTTATTTGAAAGTTTGCGTTTTTATGAGTTCGCCCGCCTCGTCATAAACTTTCCAAGTGCCCTTCTTCTTTCCGTGTTCAAAGCGACCTTCATCCCACAGTTGGCCATTAGCATGGTATCGCTTCCATGGGCCATGTTTTTGCTCATCATCGTCGAAGCCACCTGTTCCTCGCGGCTCACCATTTTTGAAAAACCATTTCCAACGACCAACAATTTTCCGTCCTTGTAGCTTCCGGAGGACTGCATCTGGCCATTGTTGAGAAAATACTTCCACTTTCCTGATTTCTTTCCGTTATCGAATTCTCCCTGACAAGAGACTAGGCCATTCTTAAAAAATAGCTTAAAAGAGCCATTCTTTGGTTTACCATTCTCATCGATCCCGGAAATGTCTTTCATTGGATTCCTATTTATGTATTAGCAAACGTTACTCGAATATTGGTTTGAAAAAGCTACGCTCGTAACTAAGAATACATTTTGTTTGTTCAGCGTACTTAAAAGCAGCGATGCAATCCGCATCTTTATACGAGTCTTTACGATATTGTTCATAATCCGCAAGACTATCAAAAGTGAACAGTGCCAGGGCAATATTGTTAGCACCTTCAGAAGGTAAGAAATAGCCATTGTGAGTGCCACCAAATTTATTGACTAGTGGAATCCACAACTTTGCATACTTTTCGAATTCTTCAAGTTTGTAAGGATCGATCACGTATTTCAAATAACAGGTTACCATTTGCTATTCCTTATTCTTTAAACGTATTTTGAGTGACTCGCTATTTAGATGTGTAAGTTTACGTTAAATTCCAGCCTAGTGTTAGATGAGCCCTCATTCATAAATCGGATCTCCATAAGTCCCCATCGGCCTTACCTTTATATAGAGAAGGTTTTGTATGGATTATTTCGAATCCAACTTGACCACCAAAGTATTTGTCGGCTACCTCTCTACGCATTACTTTATATTTCCATTTTAATCCTGATTTCTGAACGTAGGAGTCGAAATTGTGCTTGGTAGAAAACATCGCCATTGCGAAACCAATCTGTTTCAAGTTTAATTTGTAATCTTCAGCGACTGCTATGATTTGTTCTGGTGTATACTTTTGGGATTTACCATAAGTCCTAATCAATAAATTTGGCAGTTTTAGAATATAGGATTTAATGGCTCTATTTTTGTTGAATTCTGTAAAGAAACCCATTGCTACCACCTATAACGCCGCAAACACCGGTGGCAAAACCAGAGCGCAGCGGAAGTTTTGACATCCGTGTGATTTGCCTTGTTAGCAGTCTTTTAATGTTTGCTTCCAGTTTTCAATAGATACCTGTGCAGACTCTCTAGTTATAGCAATAAATTCACTCAGTCTTTTAAAGTTTGTATTTGTATCAAAATCACTCCTGCAGTGTTTATTAATTGCGTCAGTCAAACTATTATATTTAATATCATGCAGTGAATATAAATTCTGCTTTCGATGCCATTTATTTTTTCGGTAGTTATTTTTCGCTATCGAAGAATAAAAATATTTAGAATATGTTTCGTTAAAATCAATATTTAATCTATGTTGAAATATTGATGGATCAACAGGTCTATGCTCATTCAAAAGTATCTTATTAATTCCAGCGATATAACGAGGTAAATCTATCTCTTTATAGGCAATTTCTGGTGTTGTATAAAGCATCCTGTCAACTTGTACAATTTGCTCATCACCCATCATTTGTTCTAAATAGTATCCAGCATGGCTTATGCTATTACTCTTTAAAAGAGCAGCTATTTCAGGCTTGGTCATTGGTTTTTGATTAATGCTCATAGCCTGCAATATTACATCTTTCTGTGTGATGTTTTTAAAACCCTTTTCCAGCCCTACTGAATCTGCTTGCGACTTACCATCAAAATAAAATCCATAGTCTTCGCCGTACATCTTTACGATATACCGAATAGCATAATAATCTTTGTCTTGTAAAAAGATAGACTTCCGACAAACCTCATTAAGATGAAATACATCTCTATTTGTCTCATCAAAAAACACCAATAGAGACTCAAATATTGAATCGATATCTATTTCCGAGAGATTCATATACTTGGTGTGTTTATATACACCTTTTCCTGCTAAGTATACAAAGTCAGAATCAAACAATGCCTGATTATCAGGGCGATCTTGATTCAAATCAGTCCTTGAGATAGCTCTTGAATTAACAATTTTAGCTACATCTAACCACGGCAAACCTTGGGGATGCTTGCTGAGAACGCAAGCTGCCGCTTCATTTTTTTTCAGATATTTTGGACATACGTTTTCATCTTTAATTTCTATTTTTCTTAGCTCTGACAAGTAATCCAACACATTACCTGCATTGCTATCATTCACAGAAGAGCTGGCTTGAATATACTCCTTAGCTTGATAAATGCTGCATGGCTCACCATGCTCTGCAAAAAAATGATTGAGCATATCCGTCTGTATATCCGGCCTAACAATATTGCTAATATTTTTATCACCGCAAATATAGCCTAGAAACCTATAGAAATTTTTCTCTTTATCAAAGCAAGCCGATAGATTTTCCATAGATTGTGGTAGTTTTAAATTAATATTATCTTGTAGGTTAAGCCAAATGTTTTCTTGTGTTAATCTCATGTTGCGAATCAGTTTACTATTTATCGAAGCTTCTTTTTGTCGAATTCTCTCTCGTGTAACGCTATGTTTTACTCCAACTTCTTCAAGAGTTAACTGTGATTCAACAAAACCCCATCGATATTGAAATATCTCCTGCTCATCTTCAGGAATAGCATCTAAAAAATTATCTATATCTTCAAGCAAGATATTGCCTATACGCTCAACAGAAATACTTATAAAATTAGTTGACAAGATCAACTCACTTTCCATGTTTTTATAATCAATCTCACCGTTAGAGATCTTTGCCAACTCAATCTGCAACTTTTCTTTTAAGCCCAAAACTGTATTAATAAACTTTTTACCAACTCCTTTAGTTCTTTCAAATTCTAGATGTTTGAAGTTCATCACCTCTAAAATATCCTTTGAGCCCTTCAATCTATAAAGCTTTTCAAGGTTTTTTTTCTCAATAGCACTTAAGGCAGAGAAGTTTATAGCCATCCCATCGAAGTCCATTTTATGCTCAGGAACATTTTCAACTAAAGGCTTTAAGGGCTGTATATTATGATTTTCTTCATATAGAGACTTAAGCTCCTCCCAAAGGTCAATATACTTTTTGCCTATACCGGGAAGCCCTGATAAACCACTACGGGTCAGATTAATAATGTCGGATAGTTTATTCTCAGTTATTACACCAAAATCCTGACTGTCATTACTATTTCTAATTCTTAAAATAAGTTTGTCGAATTTGTTATTAAAATGCACATCATTTAATGAGGTATCAGGACAAGGAAGGTTAATAGTTGGACGCTCAGCTTTATCATTCATCATCTAATCCTTTCAAAGCTTTTAAAAATAAAGATATAGACGGAAATTCTTTTTTTATTTCAACCAACTCTAAATCAGATAATTTTTTAATATCTCCACGGCTAGACACCATTCCCTTATATTGCCTCACTAAACTATCCTTCTTCTCTGTAGGTTTTTTTAAGCTTCTGGGTTGCTCTTTATTTTCACTCTTATCGGAAGGAGGTGTTTTTGAAGTTTCAGGCATTAATTCTGAAATTTCAATTTCTGTAAACTCTAGCAAACTTTTGAATGAAAAATTTAACGATATTGCTCGCAAGCTAGGCTCAATACCATTATTTACAACATATTCTTCTACAAAACCAGCTATGCGAGATTTCATAGTTAGAACGTCAAAGTCAGTACCAAATGCTACGGTTAAATATCCATAATAGGAATCAAAATATGTAGAAAGTTGGTCGGTAGACACGTCATCAATAACTTCTTCAATATCACTTATTTCAGGTATTTGAAATTCTTGCTCTCTATAGCGCCTAATTTTGTCTATTAAGGCTTCACGAGTATTTAAACGATATTTCAATTCTTCTATGAGTTTTAACACTTTAGCCGCAGATTCACTGTAATGGACTTCAAGTGAGCCATCATGAATCACCTGCTTTTTATCATTTTTTTCCTCTGTATCCTCCAAGTGCTCCTTTTCTATTTTTTTATCTTTAACTGCTTTGGATAGAGCCTTTACTTCATTTAACCGCTCTAAAGAACCAACAAAATCCAACACATGCACATATTCTTTGTTTGGTGTTTTTCGCAATCCTCGTCCAAGCTGTTGCAACCAAATTGTTCTTGACCCTGTATAACGCATGAAGATTAAGAGGTTTGTTTCAGGTATATCAATGCCTTCATTAAAAAGATCGCAAACTAGGATATATTTATAGTCACCCTCTCGAAAGTTTCTTATATTTTCTCTTCGCTCTTGATCATTCATTTTAGAGTGAACGCAAGTTGCAGTCCCCATTTCAAAAAAACCAAGTAAATGCTTTAAATGGCGAATATTTCTACAAAACACTATTCCCTTAACATTTTCTATATTTTTGTTGCTAACAGTAGTTTCAATAATTTTAACCACTTCTTCATCTTTTTTATGAAGAAATAACCTCTTATCAAGATCACTAACAGATAAGCCGCTATCTAATTGATCAATCTTGCTCTGATCCAAATCATCCAATAAAACTAAGTATTTTGGAAATGCCAGCTTCCTATGTTTCAGCCCCCAAACCAAGTCATACTTACCTATATGACCATCTCGACCTCCAAAAAAATCAGTTACATTTTTTTCATCTGACCGATAAGGTGTAGCAGTTAACCCTATCAATAACTTTGGAGAGAAGTTTTTTACTACTTCAGAGTAAGTTCTTGCAGGTGTATGATGAGCCTCATCAACAATAATATAATCAAAATTTTCTTTTTTTAAATCATCTAATTGACCGTATAGAGTATCAAAACTTGCAAATACGAAATCAGTTTCTTCAGGGAAAGAGCCAGAAAAGCAGGCTGAAAAGCTATATAATCCAACACCAAATACATTTTTAAAAGCTGTAACTGATTGAAGTAATATTTCAATCTGGTGAGCAACAAACATTACTCTAGGGCGCGGTGAAATATTTTTTGTTAACTCTTTGATTAATAATGCAACGGTATAAGTTTTACCTAAGCCCGTTGCCATTTCTATTAAGATTTTATTTTTCCCAATATTGTATTGGTTTACTGCTTCTTGAATTATCTGTGTCTGATATTTTCTAGGTTTAATATCCCTGCCTATTTCAGAGTGTTTTTGCTCCCAAAGGCTTTTTAATCCATCCCGATCAATGAGCTCAACGCCTAACCGTAACGCTCTGACTTGGACCTCAGAGGTGAAATAAGAATTCGTCACTAATATCATATGATTAACTTTTGCTAGTCTAGCTCCAGTCACCAATTGGTTTAGTGCCTTTACATCTACGTTAGATTGAAGATTTCTTTGTTTGACTTCAATAGCAAACTTACGACCAGCTTTGTAGGCGAATATATCAACACCTCCATCACCATGCTTATATTCCTTACCAACTTCTGTAATAACGGCATCAGTCCAACCCGATTTTTCAAGCAAGTCTTTAACGAAGAACTCAAAGTCCTTATCACCTAATAAATCAACATCCTTAAAATTATCAACAAGCAATTATATTTCTCCGTCGAGTTTCTTCATTAGACATATTATATGTGGTCGTAGTGCTGAGACTGCTAACGCTCACAGCAGGTGGGCGTATTTTGCTTCACTTGCCTGTTCTGGTTAGGCTTCATTTTGAAGAGCTCCGCATTTAGAACAACTCAATGAAGACTCTTCTACCCCAACACTTCCATCATACCAATGCCGAAATTCTGCTTTACATTTTTTGCAAATACGTGGTTGATATAAGGTAACATTATCAGCAAAGCTCAAACCAACTTCTCGGTTCAACTCTCTAACTATTTCGTAATATCTTTCTGAATTATTGGCACAATCATTCCTATAATCCAAAATCCTGTTAGCTAGTTGTTTTATTTCCTCTTGAGCTGAATTCCTCATTCTCTCGATGAGTTGACACTTTGCGTGTATTTTTTCTGCTAGCTCATTAAGCTTAAGAGTGTATTCCTCAAAAGACATCAACCCTCTCATTCTAGAAAAATGATAAGGTAGTCTAAATTCATGTCGATAGACCCAACATAAACTAGCTATTAATTGACCAGCAAAGTAAATTCTTTTAGGCGAATTGCGGTTGCTTGCAAAATTTAAAAGCAACTCATCATCACAAACCGATAACAGTTGATGCTCAAACAATTCAGGATCTTCTTCTTCAAGCCTATAGAAAACATCATCAAGTTCACCCGATTCAACCCAACGGATAATGTGTTCCCTACTTAATTCCATGCACAGTCCTTTTTAGCCTAACGCCTAGCTAACTCGAAATGACGAGCTAGCGAGTCTCTTTTCGAGTTGAGCGATTGGTTAGAACGAATTTATCAGTACCAACATCTCGCTCCTTGTCCACAACTCCGTCCATAGAAATTATGATTTCACTTCCTATTCTATTTGCAAAGCTGTCTGCATAAGGTTCAGGTAAAATGTATATCTGATAATCCCACCATACGCCCTCTTCAACATTTAAAGTCTGACTGAGTTTTACCTCCAGTATTTTTAAGCCAGGAGCTTGAGGCCATTTCTTAGTGCCCCAGTCCATCGCAATAGCAATGGCTTTATTTACAGAGAGAGGTAAGTCTGTTTTAAGCTCTGGTGACCACTGAGGAGATTGACTATGCCTCTCTATCTGCTCATTAAGGTATTTCTTTATTTTTTGTTGTTTTAAAATCGCTTCTTCATTCGCCCAAATCGAGAATGATAATATCAAACAAATAGTAGGGATTATTCTTTTCATAGTAGTTCTAATGCTCAACACTGAAGATGGCACGTCTTTTGTGCTGTTCTTTCAGCTGTTTCTTGTTAGGTTCAGTTCTCAAGTTGTAGAAGAGCATTTTCTTGATCCATATAGTCTTTGTATGCGGTGGTTTTCTCAAAATCGTCAAAACTCATTCCTTCTGGAATAGAAGGTTTCTGCTTACAGAGCTGCAGATACATGTCATACACAGATTTGACCGCCGCACCATGCTCCCAGTTTTCGAAGCACTCAACATGAAAACCTGAATCTGAACAGATAGCATATTTATGTTCAGCATCAAAAAGAGCGGGCAATGCTCCAGTCTTGCGCCCATCCTCTAAAAGATGCTCACAGAAAGAACATTTACTATTTTCTAAAATAAGTGCCATCTTCGTGAACCTAACGCCAAACACTGAAGACTGCATGCTTTCTGTGCTGTTCTTTCAGCTGTGTATTGTTAAGCATACTGCACTCCATGAAAAACCAAAAGGTATTGAAAAATACATGTAACAACTAAGCCTAAAGTTGAGCATCCTATACTTGAATAGTAAAGGACTAATTTTAATCTACCACTCCACTCTTTTAGATTACGCAGAAGTAATGCGGCACATCCAGATAGAGCAGCCGCAATTAAAAACAATTTAACCAAGCTTGGAACTACTAACCCACTCCCTAAACGAAAAGACTTCAACGAGGGAATATTTCCAGGATCAATCAGTGACTCGCCATTGAAGAAAAGCTGATTTGCCAGATACAGAAGACAAACCCAAGTCACAATAAGAACTATTGATATAGCTTTCAGAATTATATTGTTCCTCAAATTTCCCTCTTGTGCTTAACGCTTGATTGAAAAATTCATATCCTTACCGTGAATATTTTCCAATCTCTTGTTACCTATTTTCTTTTAGTTGAGACAGTTTCTTAGTGACTTGCTTTCTATTAGTAACCATCCATTTAGGCAACGTTTCGTTGTGATCTCCTGGAACACGTTTACCTTCATTAAGCCAATTTATCAAGTCATCAATGTGCTCAACATTGTTAGCCCAGACAGCCTTGCCTTTGAAGCTGGTCTTGTACCATAATTCGTATTTAAAATCAGAACCATTTTCAATTTCTTTTGACAGTCCGCAACTACTACAACTAACTCTATAAGGACTATATTTTGTATAGAGTTCTCTATAGGTTCCTTTACTTCCATCTTTTTTCATCAAAGAGTCAGCTTGTTGGTCACATTTAGGACATTTGATTTTATAGATCATAATTTTCTAGGTAACGCTTAATTCAAAAATTCAGGTTGTAGTTTAACCTGAATGTTTTGCAATTTCTTGTTAACTGATGCGCTCACAGCACACCTCTAGACTTAAGTATTAAAGATGCTCTATCCAATACCTCGAGC